>Ga0208124_100047_pt1 | contig 97749 bp, 85 predicted proteins | sample LakWasM104_HOW12_2_FD_183922 | JGI IMG/M metagenome (GOLD analysis project Ga0208124, IMG submission 183922) | Freshwater sediment methanotrophic microbial communities from Lake Washington under simulated oxygen tension - Sediment Metagenome... | ecosystem: Environmental > Aquatic > Freshwater >...
GCAGAGTCACGGTGGCAGCGTTCTGATGGGAAGAAAGACGGGGCGAGCCGGGCAGCTCCGGCGCACTGCAATCTGCAGGCGCCAAAGCTGGCTATTTTAAAGGGGGTGTCAATACGCGCTGGCTGGGACGACAAAACCCGCACTCAGCGCAAAAAAAGGCCCAATGGGATAATTTGGCCCATGAGCATCACCATCAAAAGCGCCGAGGACATCGAGGGCATGCGCCTGGCCTGCCGTCTGGCCTCCGAAGTGCTGGACTACATCACACCGCACATCAAGCCCGGTATCACCACCAAAGAAATCGATCGCCTAGGCGCCGAATGCATGGCCCAGCAGGGCACCATCTCGGCCACCGTGGGCTACCAGCCACCGGGCTACCCGCCCTACCCGGCTTCGCTGTGCACCTCGGTCAACCATGTGGTGTGCCACGGCATCCCCAACGACAAGCCGCTCAAGAAGGGCGACATCGTCAATGTGGACGTGACCGTGATCACCAAGGACGGCTGGTACGGTGACAACAGCCGCATGTTCCTGATCGGCGAGTGCTCGATCGCTGCCAAGCGCCTGTCAGCGCTGACGTTTGAAGCCATGTGGCATGGCATCGTGCAGGTCAAGCCCGGCGCGCGGCTGGGGGATATCGGCCACGCGATCCAGAAGTTTGCCGAAGGGCACGGCTTCTCGGTGGTGCGCGAGTTCTGCGGCCACGGCATTGGCCAAAAGTTCCACGAAGAACCCCAGGTGCTGCACTATGGCAAGCCCGGCACGCTCGAAGAACTGGTACCCGGCATGGTGTTCACCATCGAGCCCATGATCAATGCCGGCCGCCGCGAAGTGAAGGAATTTGGCAACGACGGCTGGACCATCGTGACCAAGGACCACAGCCTGTCAGCCCAGTGGGAGCACACGGTACTGGTCACGCCCACGGGGTACGAGGTGATGACGTTGTCAGCGGGTTCGCCCCCGTTGCCGTCCTTTGTGACCGCCACCAAGACCTGAGGCGAGCGCCGGGCCGCCGGTTCCCGCGCAAAAAGGCAGCCGCTTGCACAACTCTTGCATGGCTTTTTCATGGCCTCCCACGATACTTACCGACCATGACTGAACTCCATGCCCTGCGCGACGCCTACCGCAGCGACAAGGCCGCGCTGCTGGCGGCCATGCAATCCACCGGCGCATCGACACGCGGCATCCGTGTGCTGCTGCGCAAGCTGTCGTCGCTGGCGGGCAACCTGCTGCAGACCCTGTGGCAGCGTGCTGCGCTGCCCAACGACATGGCCCTGGTGGCCGTCGGTGGATTTGGGCGCGACCAGTTGTTCCCCTATTCCGATGTCGATGTCCTGCTGCTGCTGCCCGACGGCACGGCGCCCGAGGCCGGCAGTGCCTTGCGCACGAAGCTGGAAGGCTTCATCGGTAGCTGCTGGGACACGGGCCTGGAGATCGGATCGAGCGTGCGCACGGTGGCCGAATGCCTTGCCGAAAGCGCGGGCGATGTCACCGTGCAGACCTCGCTACTCGAATCGCGGCTGGTGTGCGGCAGCGCCGCGCTGTTTGCAGAATTCCAGCGCCAGTACCGCGCACAGATGAACCCCCAGGCGTTTCTGGTCGCCAAGACCCTGGAGATGCGCCAGCGCCACACCAAGTACGAGAACACGCCCTATTCGCTGGAGCCCAACTGCAAGGAGTCGCCCGGCGGGCTGCGGGACCTGCAGATGATCCTGTGGGTGTCGCAGGCTGCCGGGCTGGGCAGCAACTGGAAGGAACTGGCCACCAGTGGCCTGGCCACGGCCTTTGAAGTGCGCCAGATCGAGCGCAACGAGGCGCTGCTGTGCCTGATCCGCGCCCGTCTGCATGCGGCTGCCGGGCGGCACGAAGACCGGCTGGTGTTCGACTTGCAGACCGCCGTGGCCGAGTCGTTCGGCTACCGCTCGCAAGCACCCGATGGTTCGCGCCTGCCCATGCGGGCCAGCGAAAGTCTGATGCGGCGGTACTACTGGGCAGCGAAGGCCGTGTCGCAACTCAGCCAGATCCTGCTGCTCAACATTGAAGAGCGCCTGAACCCATCGACCCATGAGCCGCGTCCGATCAACGAACGGTTCTTTGAGAAGGCGGGTCTTATCGAGGTGGCCAGCGACGACCTTTACACCCGCGACCCGCATGCGATCCTGGAGACCTTCCTGCTCTACCAGACCACGGTCGGACTCAAGGACCTGTCGGCGCGCACCTTGCGCGCGCTGTACAACGCACGCGGCGTGATGGACAGCGCCTTCCGTCGAGACCCGGCCAACCGCGATGCCTTCATGCGCATCCTGCAACAGCCCTCGGGCATCACGCACGCCATGCGGTTGATGAACCAGACCTCGGTGCTGGGACGCTACCTGTGGCCGTTCCGTCGCATCGTGGGGCAGATGCAGCATGACCTGTTCCACGTCTACACGGTGGACCAGCACATCCTGATGGTGCTGCGCAATGTGCGCCGCTTCTTCATGGCCGAGCATGCGCACGAATACCCCTTTTGCTCGCAGCTGGCGGGCGGCTGGGACAAGCCCTGGATTTTGTATGTGGCGGCGCTTTTCCATGACATTGGCAAGGGACGCGGTGGCGACCACTCGCAAATCGGCGCAGAAGAAGTACGGCGCTTTTGCCGCCAGCACGGCGTGGACCGCGAAGATGGCCGGCTCATCGAGTTTCTGGTGCGTGAGCACCTGACCATGAGCACTGTGGCGCAAAAGCAGGACCTGAGCGACCCCGATGTGATTGCTGCCTTTGCACGCCGCGTGGGCAATGAACGTAACCTCACGGCCATGTACCTGCTCACGGTGGCGGACATCCGTGGCACCAGCCCCAAGGTCTGGAATGCCTGGAAAGGCAAGCTGCTGGAAGACTTGTACCGCGCCACGCTGCGCACCCTGGGTGGCCGCGCACCCGATGCTGCGGCCGAAATCGAAGCCCGCAAGCGCGAGGCGCTGGTGCTGCTGGCGCTCAACGCCCTGCCCTTTGAAGCGCACAAGGCGCTGTGGGCCACGCTGGATGTGAGCTATTTCATGCGCCACGACGCTGCCGACATTGCCTGGCACACACGCCACCTGTCGCGCCATGTGGGCACGGCCAAGCCCGTGGTGCGCGCCCGCCAGTCGCTGGCGGGTGATGGGCTGCAGGTGATGGTCTACGCCGCCGACCAGGCCGACCTGTTTGCACGCATCTGCGGCTACTTCGACCGTGTGGGTTTCAGCATCCTCGATGCGCGGGTGCACACCGCCAACAATGGCTATGCGCTGGACACCTTTCAGGTCGTGGCCTCTTCGGCATCGGAGCAGCCAGGGCACTACCGCGAGCTGACCCACATGGTCGAGAGCGACCTGATGCGCGTGATCGAGGAAGGCGGCCCTTTGCCAGAACCCACCCGCAAACGGGTGTCACGCCGGGTCAAGAGCTTTCCTGTAGCGCCCCGGGTGACCTTGCGCCCCGACGAAAAGGCGCAGCGCTGGCTGCTGGCGATCTCGGCCAGCGACCGTGCCGGTCTGCTCTATCTCGTGGCACGCATCCTGGCGCAGCACCACCTGAGCGTGCAACTGGCCAAGGTCAGTACCCTGGGCGAGCGGGTGGAAGACACCTTTCTCATCCAGGGCCCAGAGCTGCAGAACAACGCCCGCCAGATCCAGATCGAAACCGAGCTGCTGCAGGAACTGTCGTCCTGACCGCGCAGGGATAGGCCAAGGAGAGGATCTCTATCAGTCGTCTTCGGTGGCACTGATCTCCGGGAACAGCACCTCGGTAAACCCGAACTGCGTGAAATCACGCACCCGCATGGGATACAGCTTGCCGATCAGGTGGTCGCATTCGTGCTGTACAACGCGCGCATGGAAGCCCTCTACCGTGCGGTCAATGGGGTCGCCGTACAGATCGAAGCCTGTGTAGCGGATGCGCGACCAGCGGGGCACCTTGCCGCGCAAGCCCGGCACGGAGAGGCAGCCCTCCCAGTCTTCCTCTTCTTCCACCCCCAGGGGCGTGATCACCGGGTTGAGCAGTACGGTGGGCGGCACAAGCGGCCGATCCGGATAGCGCGGATTGCGGTCATTGGAACCAAAGATCACCAGTTGCAGATCCACCCCAATCTGCGGCGCGGCAAGGCCGGCTCCGTTCACGGAGGCCATGGTCTCGAACATATCCCGCACCAGCTGATGCAACTCGTCAGTGTCGAACGCAGTGACAGGCTGCGCCACGCGCAGCAGGCGGGGGTCGCCCATTTTCAAAATGGTGTGGATGGTCATGAAATATGAGACAGGCTTGGAGACAAGGCACAGACTGCCAAATTGGCAGCAGGATGCCCAGCATATCGCGCCATACAGCTTCAGGTTGGCGCGTGGGTTTGCAAACCGATGCAGTCAGTTTTGTGGATTCGGCACAATTTTTGTGTATATAATCTAAGTCTTGTTCCTCGATAGCTCAGTCGGTAGAGCGCCGGACTGTTAATCCGTAGGTCCCTGGTTCGAGCCCAGGTCGAGGAGCCAAGAATTTGCAGGCCCTGCATGAAAAAGCGGGGCCTTTTAATTAGTCAGTTGATAGATACCGATCATTCCTCGATAGCTCAGTCGGTAGAGCGCCGGACTGTTAATCCGTAGGTCCCTGGTTCGAGCCCAGGTCGAGGAGCCAATCTGAAAAAGCCCCACACTTTCTGAGTGTGGGGCTTTTTTGTTGGCCGCCCCCACCACGCAGCGTGCCAGTGCGTGCCAGACAATAGTGCCTTTGCGACACACACCCGCATGCCCCCGCAACTCCCCTGGCTCGAACCTGACGACCCCCTTCCCGCCCCGACCCTTGCGTGGGGAGAGGGTGACCCTGCGCCGGGACTGCTGGCCGCAGGTGGTGCACTGGATGTGGACAGCCTCCGTGCCGCGTATGCGCAGGGTACTTTTCCTTGGTATGGCCCTGGGCAACCCATCCTGTGGTGGGCACCCGATCCGCGCATGGTGCTGCCAGTGTCGGAATTTCGGCTGCATCGATCACTGAACAAACGGCTGCAGGCGTTTCGCAGACAGGCGCATTGCGAAATACGCGTCGATAGCGCATTCCACGAGGTCATCACGGCTTGTGCCACCATGGAACGCGAGGGCCAGGCTGGAACCTGGATCGTGCCGGAGATGGTGAACGCCTACACTGATTTACACCGAGCAGGCCATGCCCACAGCGTGGAAACCTGGGTGGACGACCAACTCATAGGGGGCCTGTACTGCGTGGCGCTGGGTCGTGCGGTGTTCGGAGAATCCATGTTTGCCCATGCGACCGACGCCTCCAAGATCGCTCTTGCAGCCTTGGTCTGCCTTTGCCGCCGCCATGGCATCACCCTGATTGACTGCCAGCAGAATACGCAGCACCTGACCTCCCTGGGCGGCCGGGAAATACCCCGCGCCGATTTCCTGGTGCATGTGGACAAAGCGCGACAACAGCCTGCCATCCCCTGGAGATTTGAGCCCGTATACTGGAACGAGCTGCTGCCACCCAAGATCGATCCGGCATGACGCAACTCAATGACCTTCCACTGCAGACCCTGCAGTTTTACGCGACAGCCCCCTACCCCTGCAGTTACCTGCCGGACCGTCAGGCACGATCGCAGGTCGCCACCCCCAGCCATCTGATCCAGAGCGATCTCTATTCCGACCTCGTAACCAAAGGGTTTCGCCGCAGTGGCATGTTCACCTACCGCCCCTATTGCGACGGATGCCAGGCGTGTACACCGCTGCGGGTCCTGGTCAACGAATTCAAGCCTGATCGCAGCCAAAGACGCGCGGCAACACGCCACGGCCAACTGCAGGCCCGGGTGCTACGGCTGTGTTTTGTGCCCGAACATTACCAGCTGTACCTGCGCTACCAGAACGGCCGCCATGCAGGCGGTGGCATGGACCATGACAGCATCGACCAGTACACACAGTTTCTGCTGCAAAGCAGGGTGAACTCGAGACTGGTGGAGTTCCGCGAAACAGACGCATCAGGCGAACCCGGTGCGCTCAAGATGGTCTCCATTCTTGACGTGCTCGATGACGGCCTGTCTGCCGTGTATACGTTTTACGAACCCGAGCCCCATTGCAGCTACGGCACCTACAACGTCATGTGGCAAATTGCGCAAGCCCATGCACTGGGCCTGCCCCATGTCTACCTGGGGTACTGGATAGAAACCAGCCCCAAGATGAACTACAAGGCACGCTTTGTGCCCCATGAAATCCGTACCGATGGGCTATGGCACCGGGTAGCAGACACCGGCCACGCGAGCACCTGAATACGCGTTAACATTTCACAAGATAAAATGTGGCGGCCTTCGAACCATAGCCGCTCATGAAAAAAACCGATTCCAGCATCCCTCTCAAACCCAGCGTTCAGGTGCTTGAGCGCATGTTCACTCTGATCGATGTTCTGGCTTCTCGTGAAGAGGCGATTTCCCTCAAGGAAATCAGCGAAAAGACTGGGCTGCACCCCTCTACGACTCACCGCATCCTGAACGACCTGACCATCGGACGGTTTGTGGACCGCCCCGAATCGGGCAGCTACCGGCTCGGCATGCGACTGCTGGAGCTGGGCAACCTGGTGAAGGCACGCCTGAGCGTTCGTGATGCGGCGCTGACCCCCATGCGCAGTCTGCACAAGCTGATCCAGCAGCCCGTGAACCTGAGCATGCGCCAGGGCGATGAGATTGTGTATGTGGAGCGCGCCTACAGTGAGCGGTCGGGTATGCAGGTGGTGCGAGCCATTGGCGGCAGGGCACCACTGCACCTGACCTCTACAGGAAAGCTCTTCCTCGCACTGGATGACCCCCAGCGCGTTCGTGCCTACGCCACCCGCACCGGTCTTGCAGGCCACACCCGCAACAGCATCACCCAGCTGCCCGTGCTGGAGCGAGAACTGGCAAAGGCCCGGCAATACGGCATTGCCCGCGATAACGAAGAGCTTGAGTTGGGCGTGCGCTGTATGGCAGCCGGTGTGTATGACGACCAGGGAAAACTGGTAGCAGGCCTGTCCATTTCTGCCCCCGCTGACAGACTGGATGAAGGCTGGCTGCCCAAGCTGCAAGCAACGGCGAACGAAATTTCACTGGCCCTGGGCCATACGCCAAGTACCGACGCCAGTCATAACCCAATCACCAACCAACGCACCGAATTGCGCTGATATTCTGCATCCACACCCCATTTGCCAATGGCGCCATGGGGGGGGGCCGCAGTGGCGTATTGAGGCATCGAGGCAGGCGCTGCACGGTGTGGGAGGGACACGCGCAGCAGGCCTCCGGCATGGTCTTGCCAGCTCATCGCATCCCAACCCATTCAAGACAAGAGATGCCCGCTGACCGGATTTACCCAAGACCGTTTGCGAGGCCGGACTCGCACTACAAAAGAAAACGCCTGACAGGACCAGCCTGTCAGGCGCATGTGCGGAGATGTCTGCCTATCAGCCGTTGTTGCTCCGTACCGCCTGTAAAGGTGCGGCCAGCGAAGGATTCGACTCCACCCAGCGGCGCACCCGCTCGGCATCGCCCAGTCGACTGAATTTACCTGCAGAGTCCAGGAACACCATGATCAATTTGCGTCCCGCCACCTGGGCTTGCATCACCAAGCAACGCCCTGCCTCGGAGATATAACCGGTCTTCTGCAGACCGATGTCCCAGGTAGGATTTTTCACGAGACCGTTGGTGTTGTTGTACTGAAGCGTCTTATGCCCCACCGCCACTTCATAGCCGGGGGAAGTGGACAGCTCGCGCAACAAAGGATCTCCATGCGCCACACCCACCAGCGTTGCAAGATCGCGGGCACTGGACTGGTTACGGCTGGACAGACCCGTGGGCTCCACATAGTGAGTATCGTTCATGCCCAGCGACTTGGCCTTGGCGTTCATTTGCGTCACAAAGACCTCCAAACCACCCGGGTAAGTACGACCCAGTGCATGGGCTGCCCGGTTCTCGCTGGACATCAGCGCCAAATGCAGCATCTCGCCACGCGTTAGCGTGGTACCTACGGTTAGACGCGACCGACTCCCCTTTTCGGTGTCTACATCGTCCTGCGTGATGGTGACAGGTTCGTCCATGGGCAACTTGGCCTGCGAAATCAGCATGCCCGTCATGAGCTTGGTCAGCGAGGCGATGGGAAGCACAGCCTGATCGTTCTTGCGGAGCAACACCTCATGGGTGTCTTGGTCCACCACCAGCGCAACGCTGGACTTGAGGTCCAGCGGATCATTGACCTCGTGCAAGCCCGCCATCTGGCCGAAAGAGGGCTTGGCTGGAACAAACGCCACCTTGGTAGGTGCTTTGGCAGTCCGGGCAGCGACGCGCGTGGGCTTGATGCTGGCGGCCACCTTGCGTGGTGCCACGGCACGCTTCGCGTTGCTTGCGCTGACCTGCTGTTTTTTGACCCCTGGCTTTTTGACATCTGCCGCATGCACAGAGGGGGAAATGAGGGCAGCGCTCACGAGCGCGAAACCCATCCACTGGAAAAATCGATTCACTGCAGCGTTGCGGCGATGGTGCATCAAAGTGCTCCAAACGGTAAGAATTATTGAGCAGTGTACAGAATCAAAAAAAGTCGCGCAAGATCAATACCTTGCGCGACTTTCCGAGAAAGTGAGTGAATTATAAATTGATCACTCAGCCTTGTGCGGCCACCCGATCGGCTTTACTTTGTAACTTGTTCAAAGCGCTAAGGTAGGCCTTCGCCGACGCCACGACGATGTCTGGGTCCGCGCCCACCCCATTCACCACACGCCCGCTGTTCTGCAACCGCACCGTGACCTCGCCCTGGCTCTCGGTAGAGCCACTGATGGCATTGACGGAATACAACACCATTTCGGCGCCACTCTTCACATGCGATTCGATGGCCTTGAGCGAGGCGTCGACAGGACCGTTGCCCTCGGCCTCGCCGCGCACTTCTTGCCCATCCACGGTGAACACAATACGTGCACGGGGCTGCTCACCGGTTTCGCTTTGCTGGAACAACGATACGAACCCGTATTGCTCTTTTTCAGCAGTCACGCTCTCGTCGCTCACCAGTGCCAAGATATCTTCGTCAAAGATCTCGCTCTTGCGATCGGCCAATTCCTTGAAGCGCGTGAAAGCGGTGTTGACTTCGGTTTCGCTGTCCAGGCTGACACCCAGTTCCTGCAGGCGCTGTTTGAAGGCGTTACGACCACTGAGCTTGCCCAGCACGATCTTGTTGGCGCTCCAGCCCACATCTTCCGCCCGCATGATCTCGTAGGTATCGCGTGCCTTGAGCACGCCATCCTGGTGGATACCGCTGGCATGAGCAAATGCGTTGGCACCCACCACGGCCTTGTTGGGCTGCACCACAAAACCAGTGGTCTGGCTGACCATGCGGCTGGCTGCGACAATGTGCTGGGTATCAATCCCCAGTTCAAGGCCAAAGTAGTCACGGCGGGTCTTGACTGCCATCACGACCTCTTCGAGGGAGCAATTACCGGCGCGCTCACCCAGACCGTTGATGGTGCATTCGACCTGCCGCGCACCACCAATCTTCACACCGGCGAGCGAGTTGGCCACCGCCATGCCCAGATCATTGTGGCAATGCACCGACCAGATCGCCTTGTCGCTATTGGGGATGCGCTCGCGCAGTGTCTTGATGAAGTTGCCGTACAGCTCCGGAACGGCATAGCCCACGGTATCAGGCACGTTGATGGTGGTGGCACCTTCTGCAATCACGGCTTCCAGCACGCGGCACAAAAAGTCGGGGTCGCTGCGGTAGCCGTCCTCAGGGCTGAACTCGATGTCACCCACCAGGTTGCGGGCGAAACGGACCGACTGTTTGGCCTGCTCCAGCACCTGGTCAGGCGTCATCCGCAGCTTTTTCTCCATGTGCAACGCCGAAGTGGCAATGAAGGTGTGGATGCGGGCACTCGCCGCGCCCTTGAGGGCCTCGGCAGCGCGTGAAATATCACGATCATTGGCCCGAGACAGGGAACAGATGGTGGACTCTTTGATGGCGTTGGCAATCGCCTGCACGGCTTCAAAGTCGCCATTGGAGCTGGCTGCAAAACCGGCCTCGATCACATCCACCTTCAGACGCTCGAGCTGGCGGGCAATGCGCAGCTTCTCGTCCTTGGTCATCGAGGCACCGGGAGACTGCTCCCCATCGCGCAAGGTGGTATCGAAAATGATCAGTTTGTCAGCCATGTTGTTCTCCTGGTATCAGTGGGTGGGGCCCCGCAACGTAGAAATCTGGCGCCCAAAACAAAAGGCCCGTCGCGGGTGCAAACGGGCCTTTGTGGAAAAGTGTGCGCGTGCGCCTACTGTCTCCGCCCGTGGGGAGGTAGCAGTAGCGCCAAAGCAAACAAATCCATATCGCGCAATGTAGCACAACTGGCCGGATATCACGGCCATCACTTGTGCAGACCGCGCTCGTCGGGTTCGTCGGTAGAGGTGCTGATCACGCTGCTGTGCTGCCCTTTGGCCTTGCGCCAGGCGTACACGCCATAACCACTCAGGCCATAGAACACGAACACACCAAACAGCACGATAGGGGGGTGAATGTTGATGACAGCGATGCCCAGCGCGATGAGCACGATGGCAGCAAAAGGCACGCTCTTTTTCATCTGCACATCCTTGAAGCTGTAGAACGGCACATTGGTCACCATGGTGAGCCCTGCATACAGCGTGAAGGAGAACATGATCCAGGTCACCTGGCTCCATGTCAGCCAGTGGTCTTCGCCGGGACGCACGCCCAGCTCGGTCATCAACCAGATAAATCCCGCCACCAAGGCCGCAGCGGCTGGTGAAGGCAGCCCCTGGAAATAGCGCTTGTCCACAACGCCCGTATTCACGTTAAAGCGCGCCAGGCGAAGCGCCGCACAGGCGCAGTACACAAACGCAGCAATCCAGCCCCATCGGCCCAGACCCTGCAGGGACCACTCATAGGCAATCAGGGCAGGCGCAGCACCAAAGGACACCATGTCGGACAACGAGTCCATCTGCTCGCCAAACGCACTCTGGGTATTGGTCATGCGGGCCACGCGCCCGTCCAGGCTGTCGAGCACCATGGCGCAGAAAACGCCTACCGCTGCTTGATCGAAACGGCCATTCATCGCCATGACGATGGAATAGAAGCCACCAAACAGCGCCGCCAGTGTGAACAGGTTGGGAAGGATGTAGATGCCTTTGCGCCTTTTGCGCACCATCACACCGGGGTTCTCGGTGGACTCATTGCCGTCATGCATCAAACAGACCTCCAGCGCTTGCAAATATTGCACAAGCAGCTATTAAATTTATAGTATTGAACCATTTCCCGCAGGAATGCCGACTGCCAAGCGCGCAAAAGGCGAAGGCCGCAGTGTAGCGCCTGCCCACCATGCCGCCCGCCAATGAAAAAGGCCACCGAAGTGGCCTTTTGACGCTTCAGAAACGAAACATCAGTTGCGGGTCTGGTCGACCAGCTTGTTCTTGGCGATCCAGGGCATCATGGCGCGCAGCTGGCCGCCCACCTTTTCGATGCTGTGGTCGGCCGTGTTGCGGCGGCGGGCCGTCATCGATGGGTAGTTCAGGCGGCCTTCCTGGATGAACATCTTGGCGTAGTCACCGTTCTGGATGCGCTTGAGGGCATTGCGCATGGCAGCGCGCGACTGCTCATTGATCACTTCAGGGCCGGTCACGTACTCGCCGTATTCGGCGTTGTTCGAGATCGAGTAGTTCATGTTGGCAATACCGCCTTCGTAGATCAGGTCCACGATGAGCTTGAGCTCGTGCAGGCATTCGAAGTAGGCCATTTCGGGCGCGTAGCCGGCTTCGACCAGGGTTTCGTAACCCATCTTGATCAGCTCCACCGCACCGCCGCACAGCACGGCTTGTTCGCCGAACAGGTCGGTCTCGGTTTCTTCCTTGAAGTTGGTCTCGATGATGCCGGCCTTGCCGCCGCCATTGGCTGCTGCGTAGGAGAGCGCCAGATCACGGGCCTTGCCGGACTTGTCTTGGTGCACGGCCACCAGGTGAGGCACGCCGCCGCCTTGGGTGTAAGTGTTGCGCACAGTGTGGCCTGGGGCCTTGGGGGCGACCATCCACACGTCCAGGTCAGCACGGGGCACGACTTGGTTGTAGTGCACGTTGAAACCGTGGGCAAAGGCCAGCGAAGCGCCTTGCTTGATGTTGGGTTCGACGTTGTTCTTGTACACGGCTGCGATGTCTTCATCGGGCAGCAGGATCATGACCACGTCAGCGGCCTTCACGGCGTCGTTGACTTCCAGCACGTTCAGGCCAGCCTTGCCGACCTTGTCCCACGAGGCACCGCCCTTGCGCAGGCCGACCACCACCTTCACGCCGCTGTCGTTCAGGTTTTGTGCGTGGGCATGGCCCTGCGAGCCGTAGCCGATGATGGCCACGGTCTTGCCCTTGATCAGGCTCAGGTCGGTGTCTTTGTCGTAGAAAACTTTCATGGGTCGCTCCGGTTGAAATGCGTTGTTGGGGGGGATTGAAATGGGAAAAACGGGGTGAATTGTCTTACACACGCAAAATGCGCTCGCCCCGGCCGATGCCGCTGGCGCCCGTGCGCACGGTTTCCAGGATGGCCGTGCGGTCGATGGCTTGCAGGAACGCGTCGTTCTTGGACTGGTCGCCTGTCAGCTCGATGGTGTAGCTCTTCTCGGTCACGTCGATGATGCGGCCACGGAAGATATCCGCCATGCGCTTCATCTCCTCGCGCTCTTTGCCCACCGCGCGCACCTTCACCATCATGAGCTCACGCTCGGTGTAGGCACCTTCGGTGAGGTCAACCACCTTGACCACTTCAATGAGGCGGTTCAGGTGCTTGGTGATCTGCTCGATCACGTCATCGGAGCCCGTGGTCTGGATGGTCATGCGCGACAGCGATGCATCCTCAGTGGGCGCCACGGTGAGCGACTCGATGTTGTAGCCACGGGCCGAGAACAGACCCACAACGCGGGAAAGAGCACCAGGCTCGTTTTCCAGCAAGACAGCAATGATGTGTTTCATGATGAAGAGATTCCTCTTTTTGCTGCCCTCCCCCATGCACGGTAATGCATGGGCTTGGCAGGCAATAGATTCGTCAAAAATTTAGATGCTATCTATTCGATAGCTGGTAGCGCATAAAAAACATGCGCCTGAGGCCGATTTGGCTTAAAGGTCTTCCGACCCCAGCAGCATTTCGGTAATGCCCTTGCCGGCCTGCACCATCGGGAACACGTTCTCGGTGGGGTCGGTACGGAAGTCCATGAACACCGTGCGGTCCTTGAGCTTGCGGGCTTCGCGCAATGCGGGCTCCACGTCCTTGGGGTGTTCGATCAGCATACCTACGTGGCCATAGGCCTCGGCCAGCTTCACGAAGTTGGGCAGCGCGTCCATGTAGCTGTGGCTGTACCGACCGGAGTATTCGATCTCCTGCCACTGGCGCACCATGCCCAGATAACGGTTATTCAACGAGCAGATCTTGATCGGCGTGTTGTATTGGAGGCAGGTGGACAGTTCCTGGATGTTCATCTGCACCGAGCCTTCGCCGGTAATACAAAACACTTCGGACTGTGGCTTGGCCAGCTTGATCCCCATGGCATAGGGAATGCCCACACCCATCGTGCCCAGACCACCGGAATTGATCCAGCGGCGCGGCTCGTCGAAGCGGTAGTACTGCGCCGCCCACATCTGGTGCTGCCCCACGTCGGATGTGATGTATGTATCACCATCCTTCGTCATGTTCCACAGCGTCTCTACCACGTACTGTGGCTTGATCACATCGCCGCTGCCCATGCTGTACTTCAGGCACTCGCGCTTGCGCCAGCCTTCAATAGTGTCCCACCAGGCAGCCAGGGCACCGGCGTCAGGGCGGGTGCTGCTCTCGCGGATCATGGAAATCAGCTCGGTGAGCACGTCCTTCACGTCACCAACGATCGGGATGTCGACCTTCACGCGCTTGGAGATGCTCGACGGGTCGATATCGACGTGGATGATCTTGCGGTCGTTCTGCGCGAAGTGCTTGGGGTTGCCGATCACCCGGTCGTCAAAGCGCGCACCCACTGCCAGCAGCACGTCGCAGTTCTGCATGGCGTTGTTGGCTTCGATGGTGCCGTGCATGCCCAGCATACCCAGGAACTTGCGGTCCGATGCGGGGTAGGCCCCGAGACCCATCAGCGTGTTGGTGACCGGGTAGCCCAGCATGTCCACCAGCGTACGCAGCTCGTTGGTGGCGTTGCCCAACAGCACGCCGCCGCCCGTATAGATGTAAGGGCGCTTGGCCGCAAGCAGCAACTGCAGGGCCTTTCGGATCTGTCCGCCATGGCCCTTGCGCACGGGGTTGTACGAGCGCATTTCTACCGTTTGCGGGTAGCCGGTGTAAGGCACCTTCTTGAAGGAAACATCTTTGGGCACATCCACCACCACAGGGCCTGGGCGGCCGGTACGGGCAATATGGAAGGCCTTCTTCATCGTCGCGGCCAGGTCGCGCGGGTCCTTGACGAGAAAATTGTGCTTGACGATGGGGCGGGTGATACCGACCGTATCGCACTCCTGGAAGGCATCAAGCCCGATGGCGGGCGTGGGCACCTGACCAGAAATGATCACCATGGGGATCGAATCCATGTACGCGGTGGCGATGCCGGTCACGGCGTTGGTCAAGCCGGGGCCCGAAGTGACCAAGGCCACGCCGACTTCACCCGTGGCGCGAGCGTAGCCGTCGGCAGCGTGCACGGCGGCCTGTTCGTGACGCACCAGTACGTGCTGGATGGTGTCTTGCTTGTAGAGCGCGTCGTATATGTACAGAACCGCGCCGCCAGGGTAGCCCCAGATGTACTGGACGTTCTCTGCCTGGAGGGCCTTGATGAGGATCTCAGAACCCATGAGGTCCTGCGAACCGGAAGCGGGAGATGTGTTGCCCTGCGAAGCAGCGGCTGCTGAAGAGATTTCAGCCTTGGGGATTTCCATGATCGATCAACCTTTGTGAATTTCTCTGACGAAAAACCTTGGGTGCCCCTCGCACGCGCTCTTGTGAAGCCAGCTTGGAACTTGAGGCCAAGGACATGGGCGGGATGATTGCCGCGCCGGACCGTGACCCGTTTGCCTTTTGAATTGCAGGTGGATTATCGCACTGCAACACTCACAAAACGCTCCGCAGCCGAAAAAAACTCCGGCGGGTGCGATAATCTGCGGTTTTACGGCGCCGTTGAGTTGCGAAACTGCAGATATCTGCGCCGATCTCCTCCCGGGCTGACCCGTCTTGGCAACCGAACAAGAACTTTCCGATTTCCTCAAAAGCGTAGAAAAGCGCGCGTTCAAGCGCTCGGTCTACCACGTTCGCAACGAGGAAGCGGCGCTCGACATCGTGCAAGACAGCATGCTCAAGTTGGCCGAGCACTACGGGGACAAACCGGCGGGCGAGCTGCCCATGCTGTTCCAGCGGATTCTTTCCAACTGCACCCTGGACTGGTTTCGCCGCCAGAAGACGCGCAATGCACTGTTTTCGAGCATGAGCGACTTCGAAGGCCCAGGTGAAGATGGCACGGATTTTGATCTGCTCGAAGCGTACTCAGGGACAGAAGACGGCGACAAAGCCGAAAGCGCGGAAGACCTGACCCGCCGGGCCCAGATATTCCAGGGCATTGAAGAAGAAATTGCAGAGTTGCCACCACGTCAACGGGAAGCGTTCCTGATGCGTTATTGGGAGGAAATGGACGTCGCAGAGACGGCTGCCGCCATGGGCTGCTCCGAAGGCAGTGTCAAAACACACTGCTTTCGCGCCATACAAACCCTCAGCAAGGCACTGAAGGCCAAAGGAATCGAGCCATGAAGAACACTGTACAGACCCCACCGACCCAAGCTGAAGCTGCTGCCGAGCGCTTTGCGCTGCGCGTCACGGCGCGCCTGTCCAGCGGCACCGACGCCCTGCCCTATGACATCTCCGAGCGGCTGCGCGCCTCGCGCATGCAGGCGTTGGCCAAACGCAAAGTCACCGCGCCAGTGCATCGCACCGCCCCCGCAGCAGTGGTGGTCAACGCAGGCAGCACCGCCACACTGGGCCGTGGCGGCGAAGGCGGTGGCTGGTGGAATGCCCTGGTGTCCGCCGTGCCTCTGCTGGCGCTGGTCGTGGGACTGGTGGTCATCAACATCGCGCAGGACGAACGCAGTGCCAACGATGTGGCCGAGGTAGATGCCGCTCTGCTGACCGATGACCTGCCTCCCGCCGCTTATTCGGACCCAGGCTTCGTACAATTCCTCAAGACCTCCGCGCAGTCAAACTGACCTGCCTGACTCTGGACTGCATGCACCCAAGCCCCTCTGAAGCTCCCTCCACGCTGCCAGCCTTCGTGCTGGCATTGGCGCTTCTGGGTGCGCTTACTGCTGGTGGCTGGCAGGCGTTGGTGCAGATGCGCATGGCCCCCAGCACAGTGCTCCAGGCGGGCGCTGAGGCCGCAGTGGCCCGCCCCAATAACGCCCGCACAGACCTGTCTGCCGTGAACATGCCCCCTGCCACGGAATCAGGACCAGGCTGGGGCACGCTCACCACGGCGCAAAAACTGGCGCTGTATCCGCTGTCGGAACGCTGGGCGCTGATCAGCGAAGCCCAAAAACGCCGCTGGCTCGACTTGGCCATCAACTACCCCAGTCTTTCGGAAGAGGAACAACGCAAGTTCCATGACCGCATCACCGACTGGGCCAATCTGAGTGCCCAGCAGCGCAACCAGGCACGCTTGAACTACGCGGTCACCAAGCGCCTGGCTGGGGACGACAAACGGGCGCAGTGGGAGGCCTACCAGGCACTGTCTGACGAAGAGCGCAAGGCGTTGGCCTCCAAGGCGACCCCCAATCCCCATGGGGCTGCCACGGCCCTGCGCCCTGTCTCGCCCAAAAAGCTGGCCCAGGTGCCCGCAGCAACGCAAGCCAACCCCGATCGGCCCAACGCCCCCAAGATTCCACCGGTGGTAGACCACTCGCCCCGCGTTGCGGCCCCTGTGCCTCAGCCGACGGCGCCTGCGATGCCATCCACCCCCGCATCCGCAGCGCCGGCAACCTCGACGGGTGGCGTGGAAACAGCGCCCGTGGCGATCCCCAGTGCGGTGCCTGCTGTACTTCCGCCCCTGGGCTCTGGCGGAGCCGACAGCACGGGCTCGCCCGGCACCCCCGCGGTAACACCTGACACCTCCGGCCTGTATCCTCAGTAGGTTTCAACCTGCCCTGGCCCGACGGGCCTGACCTGGAATGTCTGTTTCTCCCTCTCCCACCACGCCCCAGCCTGCGGCCAACGCATCAAGCGGTGTCCTTGCGGGCGGCCCCACGCCCAACCTGTGGCGGCGCATGGCCTGCTGGCTGTACGAAGGCATGCTGATGTTCGGCGTGGTCTTTATCGCCGGGTACCTGTTTGGCACGCTGAGCCAGACGCGCAATGCGATGGACAACCGCCATGCGCTGCAAGCCTTTCTCTTTGTGGTGTTCGGTATTTATTTCACCTGGTTCTGGGCCAAAGGCCAGACCCTCGCACAGAAAACCTGGCACATCCGCGTGGTGGGCACTGCAGGGCAACCCATCAGCCAGCCGCGCGCCTTGTTGCGGTATGTATTGAGCTGGCTGTGGTTTCTGCCGCCGCTGGCGGCAATCGCACCATTTTCCCTGTCGGGGGGTGAGTCCGCCGTGATCGTGCTGGGCTGGGTGGCCATCTGGGCGCTGCTCAGCCGGTTCCACCCCACGCGGCAGTTCTGGCACGACGCGCTGGCCGGCACCCGGCTGGTGCACTACGAAATTCCCAAAAAATAAGCGCATGCAACCCTCCTCCCCTTCTCCGGACTCTCCGGCCAACCCCCAAAAGGCGCGCTCGGGCCTCAATCGCATCTGGCATGCCGCCGGCTATTCCATGGAAGGGCTGCGGGCCGGCTGGAACGAGAAGGCCTTCCGCCAGGAAGCCATCGCCGCCATGGTGCTGCTGCCGCTGTCGCTCTGGCTGGGCCGCAGTTGGGTCGAAGTCGCCTTGTTGGCGGGCTCCGTGGTCATCGTGATGATTGTGGAGTTGCTCAACACGGGCATCGAGACCGCCATCGACCGCATCGGGCCCGAGTGGCATGACCTGTCCAAACGCGCCAAGGACATGGGCAGCGCAGCGGTTCTGCTGGCCTTGCTGCTGTGCATTGGCATCTGGGCTGCCGCATTGTTTCAGAGGTTTTTCCATGGCTGAACCCACTTTTTCTGTGTGCGTATATTGCGGATCGCGCCCCGGCGACAACGCCGCCTATGCCCAGGCGGCGCAGGCAGTGGGCCAATGGATCGGCGCCCACAACGGACAACTGGTATACGGCGGTGGCCGCAGTGGGCTGATGGGCACGGTGGCCGAGGCAACGCATCTGGCGGGCGGCCGGGTGGTGGGGGTGATACCGCAGGCGCTGGTGGACAAGGAGCTGGCCAACCGCCAATGTGACGAGCTGCACATCGTGCAGACCATGCACGAACGCAAGGCCATGATGGCAGAGCGCAGCGATGCCTTCCTCGCCTTGCCCGGCGGCATCGGCACGTTTGAAGAACTGTTTGAGGTGTGGACCTGGCGCCAGCTGGGCTACCACGACAAGCCCTTGGGCTTGCTGAATGTGGCGGGCTACTACGACGGCCTGCTGGGTTTCTTGCAGGGCAGCGTGGTCAGTGGCTTCATGGGTGAATGGCAGATGGGCCTGTTGCATGCATCCACCGATGCAGAGGGCCTGCTGCGCACGCTGGTGCAAGATGCGGGGCCTGACCAAGCGCCCGTCCCGCTGCGCTCGGTGATCTGACTCCCCGCACTCCGAAACTCGAGCGGCCCACAAGCCAAGGCCACCGAGCAAGGGCCAACAGACTGCGCATGCGGCGCTTCGCTTGCTTGCGCTGGCGTTACCTCCCTTTTCTCGAATGGCGCAGCCGTTCAAGAGAAAGGGCAAGGTAAGAAGCGACTCAGGGGGTTGTCACCTCAGACCGCTGCGTCGTCCAGATCGCCCGTGCGAATGCGCACCGTGCGCTCCACGGCGGTCACAAAAATCTTGCCGTCACCGATCTTGCCGGTGCGCGCCACGTTCACGATCGCGTCCACGCAGCGGTCCACATCCTCGGACTTGACGACGACCTCGACCTTCACCTTGGGCAGAAAGTCCACCACGTATTCCGCGCCGCGGTACAGCTCGGTATGGCCTTTCTGGCGGCCAAAACCCTTCACTTCGGTCACCGTGAGGCCGGTCACGCCGCATTCGGCCAGGGCTTCGCGGACTTCTTCGAGCTTGAAGGGCTTGATGACGGCGGTGATCATTTTCATGGCGGGTCTCCTGGAGGATGTAAAAAATCGGGCTGGGGGCACGGCGCCGAAGCGTCACGCCCTGAATTTGCTGGTGATAGGGTAACGCCAGTCCTTGCCAAAGCTGCGGCGCGTGACACGAATCCCTACCGGCGCCTGGCGGCGTTTGTACTCGTTGAGCTTGATCAGGCGCGTCACGCGCTCGACATCGGCCCGGGCGAAGCCGCTGGCAATGATGGACTCGATGGGCTCATCGTTTTCCATGTAGCGGGCCACGATGGCGTCCAGCACCTCATACGGCGGCAGGCTGTCCTGGTCCTTCTGGTCGGGCCGCAGCTCGGCACTGGGCGGCCGGGTGATGATGCGCTCAGGGATGGGGCTGGCGCAGGTGCCATACGGGTCGTTGGCATTGCGCCAGCGGGCCAGATCAAACACCCGGGTCTTGGCCACGTCCTTGATCACGGCAAAGCCGCCGGCCATGTCGCCGTACAGCGTGCAGTAGCCGGTGGACATCTCGCTCTTGTTGCCGGTGGTCAGCACGATGGCGCCGAACTTGTTGGACAGCGCCATCAGCAGCGTGCCCCGGATACGTGCCTGCAGGTTTTCTTCGGTGGTGTCTTCGGGCAGCCCGGCAAACTCGGTGGCCAGCGCGGCCTTGAAGGCCTCGAACTGCGGCTTGATCGAAATCTCGTCGTAGCGCACGCCCATGCGCGTGGCCATGTCGCGCGCGTCGATCCAGCTGATGTCGGCGGTGTAGGGCGACGGCATCATCACCGTGCGGACCTTGTCGGCACCGAGCGCGTCCACCGCAATCGCCAGCACCAGCGCCGAGTCGATGCCGCCCGACAACCCCAGCAGCGCGCCCGGGAAGCCGTTCTTGCCCACATAGTCGCGCACACCCAGCACCAGGGCATCCCACAGGTCGGCCTCCAGCGTGCGCTCTGGGGCAACCTCTGCTGTAATTTTGATAGCACCCTGGGCAAATTCGACTAGCGCATAGACCAGCTTTTCTACAAAAGCAGGGGCCCGAGCCGCCACCGAGCCGTCGGCGGCCAGCGCAAACGAGCGGCCTTCGAACACCACCTCGTCCTGCCCGCCCACCAGGTGGGCGTAGACCAGCGGCAGGCCCGTCTCGACCACACGGGCGCGCATGGTGGCCTCGCGCTCCGTGCCCTTGCCCAGGTGGAAAGGCGATGCATTGATGACTGCCAGCAACTGCGCACCGGCGGCAGCGGTATCGCGCGCGGGGGTGGCAAACCAGGCGTCTTCGCACACCAGCACGCCCACCTTCACGCCCTCCACCTCGAACACGCAGGGCTTGCTGCCCGGCACGAAGTAGCGCCGCTCGTCAAACACCTGGTAGTTGGGCAGCTCGCGCTTGGCATAGGTCTGCTCGATCTTGCCGTCGCGCACCACGCTGGCGGCGTTGAAGCAGACGCTGAAGGCCTGGGCGCCAGGGGCCATGGCCTGCGGGTGGCCCAGCACGATGGCCAGGCCTTTCAACCCCGCAGTCTCGCGGGCCACGGTTTTCACGGCATCATCGCAGGCCGCAATGAAGGCAGGGCGCAGGAACAGGTCTTCGGCCGCGTAGCCGCAGATGGCCAGCTCCGGTGTCAGCAACAGGCGAGCGCCCTGGGCATAGGCCTCGCGGGCTGCCGCAATGATCTTTTGGGCGTTGCCGGGCATGTCGCCCACAACAAAGTTGAGCTGCGCAGTGCAAATGGAGAGCGTCATGGAACTGGAATCGGCCCCTGAGGCCAGGTTGAATACCGCCGTTGCAGGCCCGCAATCAAAGGTGCATCACAGGGGCCTGCATGGCTGAAGCTGCCATTATCGCCCGCGTGCTCCCCTCCGTGCTGGACGTGGACACTACCGCCTGGAACCACCTGCTGGCGCAGCAAAGCCACCCCACGCCCTTCATGCGGCATGAATACCTGGCCGCGCTGGAAAGCAGCGGCAGCGCCACGCCGCGTACCGGCTGGACGCCCCGCTTCATGACGCTGTGGGACGGCGACACCCTGGTGGCCGCCTGCCCTCTGTACCTCAAGAGCCATTCGTACGGCGAATATGTGTTTGACTGGGCCTGGGCCAGCGCTTACGAGCAGCACCGTGTGCCCTACTACCCCAAGGCCGTCATTGCCGTGCCCTTTACGCCCGTGCCGGGCAGCCGGCTGCTGGCCCGCGATGCCGCCACGCGCGCCCTGCTGGTGCAGGCGGTGTGCCAGTGGTGCGAGCAAGAAGACGTGTCGTCCGTGCATGTGCTGTTTGCCAGCGATGACGATGTGCTGACCAGCGCACAACAAGACCTGATGCTGCGGCACACCGTGCAGTTTCACTGGAAGAATGAGCGGCCCACGCTCCCTGTGGCCCAGGGTGTAGTCGCCACCGACGGCGAAACCCTGCGCTACCAGGACTTTGACCAGTTCCTCGCCAGCCTGTCGCAAGACAAACGCAAGAAGATCCGCCAGGAGCGCCGCCGCGTGGCCGATGCCGGAGTCACCTTCCGCTGGTCACGCGGGGCGGACATCAGCGCTGCAGACTGGGATTTTTTCTACCGCTGCTACGAGCGCACCTATCTGGAGCACGGCAACCCGCCCTACCTCACGCGCGACTTCTTCGCCCGCATGGCAGCGGATATGCCCGAGGCCTGGCTGCTGTTTGTGGGGGAGCGGGACGGGCGGCCTATTGCTAGCAGTTTGATAGCTATAGGCGCATATTCATCTAGCGCATCAGCCCCAAAAGACGCTGAATCAGGCCCCGAATCACGCTCCGAGCTGGTGGCCTACGGCCGCTACTGGGGCGCGCTGGAGCGCGTGGACTGCCTGCACTTCGAGGCCTGCTACTACCAGCCGCTGCAGTGGTGCATCGCCCACGGTGCCGTGCGGTTTGAGGGGGGCGCCCAGGGCGAGCACAAGATGGCCCGCGCGCTGCTGCCCGTGCAGGCCACCAGCGCGCACTGGCTGGCACACCCGGCATTTGCTGAGGCGGTGCAGCGCTTTCTGGACCGCGAAGGCGCGGGCGTGGAAAGCTACCTCGGCGACCTGCAAGCGCGGAGCCCCTTCAAGGCCGCCTGACCTGCAGTGATCAGGCAGGACGCGCGGACGAGATCAAAGCCAGGCTTGAACCAACACACGGCGAAGGCAGAGCCCGTCACGCCTGCCGAGGGCGGCGAGTCACTGTCAAAAACTCTCCCAGTCAGCATCATTGCCGCTGCCCGAACGAGCTGGCGCCGTTGACACAAGAGCCGGTGCGGGCTTGGCGGCCGCACGCAGGGGCGGCACCTTGGACGGGGCCACAGAGGCTGGTCGGCTGGAACCGGCCAAGGCCTTAGATGGGCCTGCAGCCTTGGGCACATACGCAAAGGCAGACGCAGCCGGCTGCGCAGCCTGCGCTGGCGACAGCTTGAAGAACGCCACCGTGCTCACCAGGTCCTGCGCCTGGTTGTTGAGGCTGGCAGCGGCGGCGGCCATTTCTTCCACCAGGGCAGCGTTTTGCTGGGTGACCTGGTCCATCTGTGTCACAGCCTCGCCCACCTGGGCCACGCCCTGGCTTTGTTCAGAGCTGGCGGCACTGATCTCGCCCATCAAATCCGTGACACGTTTGATGGAGCCCACCACCTCGGTCATGGTTGCACCCGCCTGATCGACCAGCGTGGTGCCTGCGGCCACGCGTTCCACGCTGTCGTTGATCAGGGTCTTGATCTGCTTGGCCGCGTCGGCCGAACGGCCCGCCAGGCTGCGCACCTCGGACGCCACCACTGCAAAGCCCCGGCCCTGCTCGCCCGCACGCGCTGCTTCGACGGCCGCGTTCAGCGCAAGGATGTTGGTCTGAAAGGCAATGCCATCGATCACACCGATGATGTCGGCGATCTTGCTGCTGCTGTCGTGGATGCCCTTCATGGTGTCCACCACCTGGCTCACCACCTCTCCGCCATGCACGGCCACCGTCGATGCGCTCTGCGCAAGCTGGTTGGCCTGGCGGGCGTTGTCGGCGTTCTGGCGGACGGTCGAATTGAGCTGCTCCATGGATGCTGCCGTCTCCTGCAAGGCGCTGGCCTGCTGCTCGGTGCGAGCGCTCAGGTCGTTGTTGCCCTGAGCGATCTCCGACGACGCCGTGGCCACGTTCTCGGAGCCGGAGCGCACGTGCCCCACGATGCGCGACAGGTTTTGCTGCATTTCGTCCAGCGAGCGCAGCAGCTGGGCCATCTCATTGCGGCCATCGCCCACGTCGGGAATCTGCACCGACAGATTGCCGTGGCTGATTTCATCGGCCGCCCGCACCGCACGCTGCACCGGCCCCACGATGGAACGCGTGGTCCACAGCGCAAACAGTGCGCCCAGCACCACCGACACCACCGCCCCCAGCGCCAGCACCCACTGGCTGGTGCCTGCGGCCTGGATGATGGCGCCCTCGAACTCATCGAGCTGCTTGTGCGTGTTGTCCGCCACATCGGCCAGCGACTGCAGGTAAGCGGTGGCCAGGGGCTTGAGGTCGCTGTCCACCAGCGCAAACACGTCTTCCCCGGCCTTCTTGCGCTCCAGCAATTTGGCGCGCGCGTCCACATAGGCCTTGCGGGTCACCGCCACACGTTCCATCAGCGCCTTTTCGGTGGGGTCGTCCACCAGCGCCTCCAGCTTCTTTTGCGCCTCGCTGGCCCGTTGGGACGTGGTGGCCATGTCGGCCGTGAGCGACTGGATGTAGCCCGCATCCGTGGCCTTGAGCGACGCCGACGCCCGCACCCAGTTCAGGTCGATGGCCGCCTTCCACTCCTGCGCCAGGGCGTTGCGCTCCATTTCGACAGTGGCAATGCGACTGCTGGCCTCCTTGAGTACCGCCAGTCGCCAGACGCCGGTGGCGGCGATGGTGGCGGTGATCAACAGCACAAGGCCAAAGGCCAGGCTCAGCCGCGCTCCGATTTTCAGGTTGCTCATGGGAATCTTTCGTGGTTTTTATGGGGGCTTTTGCCAGCCATGGGTGCGCCGATGTGGTGCCACGCACCTGCGCGGGACCACAAGGAATCAGCGGCTGGAATGTGATAATTATATCATATTTATGATAAATATGATTTCATCAATTTGAATCATCGCAAGAGAGTCGACGGCCCACTGCGCAAACGCTGCGCCGGTGGGGGCATGGGTGCGGCCCCCTGTGTCAGCCGTGGGGATATCAAAACAGCGCACAAGGCCCCGTGCGTGCAGCGCACGCACGGGCTGGAGTGCTACATCGCGGGCGCTGTCGGCGCAGTGCCAGGCGCTGAACCAACTTGGGGAAGTCTACGCCCCAAAACGGGGCGCTACGCTTACAAACGGTGCAGGCATGGCCTGCCGTCGGTCAAAAGCTCTCCCAGTCGTCCTCGGCACCGGCGGCCACTGCTTGTGGGGCCGCTTTGGATGCGGCGCCCGCGGCCTTGGTGGTGGCACTGGCAGCAGGTGCCTTTTTGGCGGCAGGAGCAGAGGGAGAGCGCAAAGCAAGGGTTGCCTTGCTGCCCGCCGCATGGCTGCCCATCGCCGCCTTGCGCGTGTCCGCGGCGGGCGCAGGGCGCGGCACCGAGTCCACAGCGCCGCCAGGCTGCGATGCCCGTGCCTGGTCGGCCGTGAGCTTGAACACCGCCACCGCCCCCACCAAGGCCTGGGCCTGGTGGCTCAGGCTGCTGGCAGCAGCCGCCATTTCCTCGACCAGCGCCGCGTTCTGCTGGGTGACCTGGTCCATCTGCATGACGGCCTCGCCCACCTGCGACACGCCCGTGCTCTGCTCGCTGCTGGCGGCGCTGATCTCGCCCATGATGTCCGTCACGCGGCGAATGGCGCCCACCACCTCGGTCATGGTGATGCCCGCCTTGTCCACCAGCTGGGTGCCCTGCTCGACCCGCTCCACGCTGGCAGTGATGAGCGATTTGATCTCTTTGGCCGCCTCGGCGCTGCGCTGGGCCAGATTGCGCACCTCGCCCGCCACCACCGCAAAGCCCCGGCCCTGCTCGCCCGCGCGGGCGGCCTCCACGGCCGCGTTCAGCGCCAGGATGTTGGTCTGGAACGCAATGCCGTCAATCACGCTGATGATGTCGGCGATCTTTTTGCTGCTGTCGTTGATGCCCTTCATCGTGGTCACCACCTCGGCCACCACATCGCCGCCCTGCCCCGCCACGGTGGATGCGCTCATCGCCAGCTGGTTGGCCTGGCGCGCGTTGTCGGCGTTTTGCTTGACGGTGGAGCTCAGCTCCTCCATCGACGCAGCGGTTTCCTGCAGCGCGCTGGCCTGCTGCTCGGTGCGGATGGACAGGTCGTTGTTGCCCGATGCGATCTCGGCACTGGCCGACGCCACGCCCTGGGCATTGCCACGCACGCCCGACACCACATGCGCCAGGTTGTCCCGCATGGCGGTGAGGCCGCTGAGCAACTGGGCGATCTCGTCTTTGCCGCGCGCATGGATCGCCACGGTCAGGTCGCCCTGCGCCACCGCGTCGGTGATCTGCACCGCATCGCCCAGCGCGCGCGAAATCTGCCGGATCATGGCGCCGCCCATCAGTACCGCCAGCACGATGCCCGCCACCACGGCCGTGACCGCCAGTGCGCGGATGGTCTGGTAGCTGGCGGCCGCACTGTCGTACTCGGCCTTGGCGCGGTCCAGCTGCACCTGCATCAGCTGGCCCAGCACCTCCTGCAATGGGTCGATGGCGGGGTACATCTCCTTGGCCGCAAACGCGGTCAGGGCCGCCACATCGCCCGACTTGAAGTGCCCCGCCAGTACATCGGTGGCCGCATCTGCCTTGGCCTGCAGCGGCTTGAAGCGCTCGACCAACTGCGTTTCCTCCGGCACCAGCTGGGTGGCCAGATAGGCCTTCCAGTTGGCCTCGATGGCCTTGCGCGCATCGGCCACCGACTGCAGGCCCTGTGCGGGTGTCAGCGTACCGTCACGCACCTTGTGGGCCGTGTCCACCACATTGACCGCATACATGTCCGCCACCACCTTGATCTGCTTGAGCGGCACCACCCGGTCGTCGTATACCGACTTGAGCCCGGCATTGGAATTGCCCATGCCATACAGCCCCGCCACGCCCACCAGCAACACCAGCAGACACAAGGCCGCAAGCAAACCCGCCAGGCGGGTGGAAATCTTGAACTGGTTCATGACAACACTCCTGAGGGAAACAAGCAAACAGGCTGCGCCCGGCTGGCTGCGCACCAGCGGTTGGAAAGGGGCATACGGAGAGCGCGCGGCAGACTCAGGTGCGGCCAGGGCGGCGCCCCGGTTGGCGTCGCAGACCACACGGCAGGCGCATGGGAGCTCGCACTGGTGATGATGGGGCGGCCACCCATGCACGTGCGCGACGCGTTGAAACCTCGGTCCATTGCAGAACTCCTGTGGAGAACGGCGCCAAAAAGGAATGTCCACCCACCGACGGGCCGCGCGCCGTGGCGGGCCCGCTCAGCATAGCGCTTTCCGTTACGTTTGCGTACAAATCGCCCGCCAACATTGGCGCGCCGCTGCCCATAACGGCAACTCGCCATCACGCACCTGCAGCAAGCATCGCGCCAGCGGTGGCAGACCCACCCCACGCATGCCTTCCGCCATCACCAACAAAGCGCCCGACCACAAAAAAGCACGCAGAAGATAGCCCCCCTCTGCGTGCTTTCTTGCTTTGTTTTTGATAGCTTTCAGCGCATGTTCCACCTGCGCTTGCGGCCGTTTGGACCTGATTTCTTCACCCAGGGGCCTGCGCAGCCCTTGGTCAGAAGCTCTCCCAGTCGTCGTCGCTTCCTGCAGCCTTGGGTGCCGGTGCCGGGCTGGGCGCTGCGGGCTTGGCGGCAGTGGAGGCTGCCGGGCTGCTGGCCTTGGGCGCCGCCAGGCTGGCGGCTGGTTTGCTGCCGGTCTTGGCGCTTTTGCCCAGGCTGGTGCTGCGGGCCGGGGCTTTGTAGCTGGGCGCTGCTATGGGGGTGCGGGCGGGGGCTGCCGTGTGGCGGTTCTGGCTGTAGCTGCTGTTCGTGCTGCTGGCGTCGAGCTTGAACACGGCCACGGCGTTGACCAGTTCGCCGGCCTGGGCGTTCAGTGCGCTGGCGGCCGCGGCCATTTCTTCCACCAGGGCAGCGTTTTGCTGGGTGGCCTGGTCCATTTGCGTGACGGCTTCTCCCACCTGGCCGACTCCTGCGCTTTGTTCGCTGCTGGCGGCGCTGATCTCTCCCATGATGTCGGTCACGCGCCGGATGGCGCTGACGACTTCGGTCATGGTGGCTCCGGCCTTGTCGACCAGGGCGGTGCCTTGTTCCACGCGTTCTACGCTGGCGGTGATGAGGGCTTTGATTTCTTTGGCGGCTTCTGCGCTGCGTCCTGCCAGGTTGCGTACTTCTCCGGCCACCACGGCAAAGCCCCGGCCTTGTTCGCCGGCGCGGGCGGCTTCCACGGCTGCGTTGAGCGCCAGGATGTTGGTCTGGAAGGCGATGCCGTCGATGACGCTGATGATGTCTGCAATCTTGTTGCTGCTGGCGTTGATGCCTTTCATGGTCTCGACCACTTCGGCCACCACGTCTCCGCCTTGCACGGCCACGGTGCTGGCGCTCACGGCCAGCTGGTTGGCGGCTCTCGCGTTGTCGGCGTTCTGGCGCACGGTCGAGCCCAGTTCTTCCATCGAGGCGGCTGTTTCTTCCAGCGCGCTGGCTTGCTGTTCCGTGCGTGCGCTCAGGTCGTTGTTGCCTGAGGCGATCTGTGCGCTCGCTGAGGCCACGCCTTCGGCGTTCTGGCGCACCGAGCTGACGGTGTTGACCAAGCTTTGCTGCATGCGCTGCAGGGCGCTGAGCAGGTGGCCGGTTTCGTCCTTGGACTGCACGACGATCTGGCCGCTCAGGTCGCCACTGGCCACACGGTCGGCCGCTTCCACCGCCTGCGCCAGGGGGCGGGTGATGGAGCGGATGATGGTGATGGCCAGAAAGATGGCGATGGCGATGGCCAGCGCACCCGCGATGAGCACATCGCGCTGCAGCGCCGCAGCGGCGGATTCCGCGCGCGCGCCGGCGTCCGCCGTTCTCTGTGATTGAAACTCTAACTGGTCATCTATCGCTGCCATGTAGGCCCGTTGCGCAGGGCGAAGCTGATCCTCCAGCAGCTTCAGGGCTTCGTCCCGTTGACCTTGCTGGAGCACTGTCAGGTATTGATCTCGAAGCTTGACGAAATCGGCACGCCGCTGCTGCATGCGCGCCAGGATTTCCTTGCCTTTCTCTGAGGTGATCAGAGTATTCAAGGTTTTGTACTGCGCCTCCACATCCGCGGAAGAACTAGAAAGCTGACTTGTCGCCGACTTCACGATCGACTCTGTCGTGAAGATCGCCAGATTGCGCACCTGGATGGCTTGCTCATTCACGCCGTCGTTGAGTGCTGACAGGGCTTGGGTAATAGGTACACGAACATCAATGACGTCTTTGAGCTCCGCACGCTGGTTCGCAGACCGCACGAGACTCACTGCCCCCAACGCGACCAACAGAAGCACCATGACGGCAAATGACACGGCCAGTCGGGTTGAAATCTTTAACTGATTCATCCTTCTTCTCCTCTGGGTTGATGTTGTGTGGGTGGATGGCAGGTTACCCGTGTGCCGTCTTTGTCACCAGTCCTATTTCGTCGCTGCTCAGCAACGCTACGATGTCCATCACGATCAGCATGCGCTCGCCCAGGCTGGCAATGCCAGTGACAAAGGCCGGGTCCACATGGCCCTGTCGCTCGAACTGGGGCGTGGGCTTGATGAGGTCGGGTGTGAGCGAGACCACATCGGCCACCGCATCCACCACCGCGCCAATCACGGTAGAGCCGATGTCCAGAATGATCACCACGGTGAAGTCGGTGTAGCTCGCTTCAGGGCATTGCAGCTTCACCCGCAGATCCAGGATGGGCACGATGCGGCCGCGAAGATCGATCACGCCCTTGATGAAGTCGGGCGATTGCGCCAGGCGCGTGGGTCTCTCGTATGAGCGGATCTCCTGCACGCGCAGGATGTCAATGCCGTACTCCTCCGCACCCAGGCGGAAAGTCAGGAATTCACGATGGGCTGCGGTGGGGCTTGGGGCCAGCGCGCGGTGCGCAGAGTGGGTGGCGGCAGGCGCAGCGGCGTCGGCAATAGCGGTCATGGCGCGGGCTTTCAGGCGGTTGGAACGGGAGGGTTGCGAACAGCGCCAGAACGCGACGAACGCAAAAGCTATCCAAAGCATAGCAGCGCACGGTTGCAAAATGTGACATTCGCGGGCAATCCCCCCCGCAATCCGAAGGGGACTCCCCCGGCCCGGGCGGGGGCAATTGGAGAGCTTGCTCCATTTCGCGCCCCGCCTTGGTGCGCAAAAACTGCTACCGTCGCACAACCCGCCTGCCTTGCCCGGCAGGCGCCCGTTTTGGAACGACGACTTGATGCCTCTCTTCTCCGACCGCAAATCCGCCGCCCCTGACCACATGCCACCGCCCAGCCTCCCCCTGCTGGCGCTGGAGCTGCGGGCCCCCTGGGAATTTGGCGCCGTGCTGCCCGCATGGCCCGTTCTGCAGCGCGCTCCACTGGGCGATGGCCACACGGTCATCGTGTTTCCAGGCCTGACAGCTGGCGACGCCACCACCCTGCCCCTGCGTCGCTACCTCGAATCGCGCAACTACAACACGCTGGGCTGGGGCCAGGGCCTGAACCTGGGGCCGCGCGATGGCGTGCTGGAGAACGCCAAGGCCCAGCTGCAGCAAGCGGTGGATGCCAGCGGCCACAAGGTGAGCCTGGTGGGCTGGAGCCTGGGCGGCATCTACGCCCGCGAGCTGGCCAAGGAAATGCCGGACCTGGTGCGCTGCGTGGTGACCCTGGGCACCCCGTTTGCCGGGCCCCACACCTCCACCAACGCCTGGCGCATTTACCAGTTCGCCAGCGGCCGCAGCATCGAGCGCGAAACCGAGAACTACAACCTGCCCGAAGCCCCTCCGGTGCCCACCACCAGCATCTACTCCCGCACCGATGGCGTGGTGGCGTGGCGCGGCAGCATCCAGGCGCCCGCCGACCACAACCCCCACACCGAGAACATCGAGGTGGTGGCCAGCCACTTTGGCATCGGCCTGAACCCCAGTGCCTGGTGGGCCGTGGCCGACCGTCTGGGCCAGCCGCACGGGCCAGGCGTGGTGTGGCAGCCGTTCCAGCGCCCGCAGTTGCCAGGGCTGCATCTGGTGTATCCAAACCCGCACCGCTGAGAGCAGTACGGAAAAGTCCCCTGCCGTACCCGAAGGGACGGCGCATTCCTAAGTGCCACGTAAAAAAGCACGCAGAAGGTGTCCCCTCTGCGTGCTTTTTTACTTCTCTTTTGATAGCTGTCCGCGCATTTTCCACCTACGCTTGCAGCCGTTTTGACCTGAATTCTTCATCCAGGGGCCTGTCTGGCCCTCGTCAGAAGCTCTCCCAGTCGTCGTCGTTGCCCCCTGCCTTGGCCGGTGCCGGGCTGGGCGCTGCCGGTTTGGGGGCTGCGGCGCTGGCTGCTGGGGCCGCTGGTGCTGCGCTGCCGGTCTTGGGCGCTGCCAGGCTGGCGGCGGGTTTGGTGCTGCTGCTCTTGGCGCTGCTGCCCAGGCTGCTGCGGGCCGGGGCTTTGTAGCTGGGCGCTGCCATGGGAGGGCGGGCGGGGGCTGCGCTGGTGCGCGCCGGGCTGTGGCTTGATGTGCTGCTGGCGTCGAGCTTGAATACGGCCACGGCGTTGACCAGTTCGCCGGCCTGGGCGTTCAGTGCGCTCGCAGCAGCGGCCATTTCTTCCACCAGGGCAGCGTTTTGCTGGGTGGCCTGGTCCATCTGGGTGACGGCTTCGCCGACCTGGCCGACACCTGCGCTTTGTTCGCTGCTGGCGGCGCTGATCTCTCCCATGATGTCGGTCACTCGCCGGATGGCGCTGACGACTTCGGTCATGGTGGCTCCGGCCTTGTCGACCAGGGCGGTGCCTTGTTCCACGCGTTCCACGCTGGCGGTGATGAGGGCTTTGATTTCCTTGGCGGCTTCTGCGCTGCGTCCTGCCAGGTTGCGCACTTCTCCGGCCACCACGGCAAAGCCCCGGCCTTGTTCGCCGGCGCGGGCGGCTTCCACGGCCGCGTTGAGCGCCAGGATGTTGGTCTGGAAGGCAATGCCGTCGATCACGCTGATGATGTCTGCGATCTTGTTGCTGCTGGCGTTGATGCCTTTCATGGTCTCGACCACTTCGGCCACGACGTCTCCGCCTTGCACGGCCACGGTGCTGGCGCTCACGGCCAGTTGGTTGGCGGCGCGGGCGTTGTCGGCGTTCTGGCGCACGGTGGAGCCCAGTTCTTCCATGGAGGCCGCCGTTTCTTCCAGGGCACTGGCCTGCTGTTCTGTGCGCGCGCTCAGGTCGTTGTTGCCGGAGGCGATCTGCGCGCTCGCTGAGGCTACGCCTTCGGCATTGCTGCGCACGCCCGACACCACCCGAGCCAGGTTGGCGCGCATGTCGCCCAGCGCGTTGAGCAGCTGGCCCATTTCATCCTTGCCGCCCGAAGGCACTTCGGTCGCCAGGTCGCCATCTGCAATGGCGCGGGCAGCCAACACCGCATGGTGGGCCGGACGGGTCACGGCGCGAGTGATGGCAACGCCCAGCACGGCGGCCAGTGCCACGCACAGCGCAAGTGTGCCCAGCACCCAGGCGCGCGCCACATTGAACACCCTCATCGCTTCCTCGTTGGCCTGCAAGGCCGCGTCCGCATTGATCTTTTGCAGCTCGCCCAGCGTCTCGGCCGTGGCCACAAAGGCCGACTCCGATTCGCCCGCATACAGCATGCTCAAGGCGTCAGCAGTCAGCTCCATGGTCTCGGCGGTGCTGAAGTCCACGCCCTTGGCAATGTCCGCCAACTTGTCCTGCAGCGCCACATAGGCCGCCTTGCGGGTCTTGTAGGCGTTGAATACCTCGCGCTCCTTGGGCATGTCGATGAGCGGTTCGTAGACCGCTTCGACTCTGCTCAAATCTTTGTGGCGCGCGGCAACCTGCTCGGCAAACGCCTTGACCTCGGCCGAGCTACGCGCAGTGACCATGCCCGCCTCGGCACGGCGCATGCGGTTGAGCAGCACGCGCAGCTCGCCCGTTTGCGTGACACTGGGCAGCAGGTTCGTGGCAATCTCCTCGGCGTTGGCGTGGATGCGGGACATCTGTACCAGCGCAATAGCCCCGAGCAAGGCGGTCAGCAACACCACTGCCAAAAAACCCGCTGCCAGCTTCACGCCAATGCGCAGATCAGAAATTTTCATGAATCACCTCAAAGTACCTCGAAACACCGGAACAGCCGCAGTCATGTAACAAAATGCAGTCTATCAGCGCGCCCAGCCGCACATGGCGCGGCTTTTCCCTACCCTGGCAGGGTGCCACCCACAAAAAAACACGCCACCCGAGGTGGATGGCGTGCTTTTATTTTGATAGCATCCAGTGCATATTGCACTAGCGCTACGGGCAGAAAGCGCCCAAAGGGCTATCAGGCCTGCGACTTCTTGTAGCTGTCGATGCCGTCGGTGATTTCCTTCTTGGCGGCGTCGATGCCTTCCCAGCCCAGCACCTTGACCCACTTGCCCTTTTCCAGGTCCTTGTAGTGCTCAAAGAAGTGGGCGATGGCGTTGCGGCGCATGGCGTTCACATCGTCGATGCTCTTCCAGTGGTCATACATGGGCAGGATCTTGGACGTGGGCACAGCAATCACCTTGCCATCCACACCGGCCTCGTCTTCCATCATCAAGATGCCCAGGGGGCGGCAGGGCACGACCACGCCGGGGAACAGCGGGTAAGGCGTGATCACCAGCACATCGACCGGGTCGCCGTCGCCCGACAGCGTCTGCGGCACATACCCGTAGTTGGTGGGATAGTGCATGGCGGTGGTCATGAAACGGTCCACAAATATGGCGCCCGATTCCTTGTCCACTTCGTACTTGATCGGATCGGCGTTCATCGGAATCTCGATGACGACGTTGAAGCTGTCAGGAACGTTCTTGCCTGGGGGGACGTTGTTGAGGGACATGTCTTTGGATAGTGGTTTGTTGACGATAACCCGCGAGGCCTTCGGCACTGATGCAGCGCAACGAAGCGTCGGGATTAACCCTGATTTTAGGCGCACGCCCCTTTCTGCCCGCTTGCAAACCGGCGTTTGCCTGTAAATTGGGCCTGTTGGCCAATCGGCTCCTGCGCGAAACGCATGGGTAGCACGAGGAAGCAACGCAGCGGGGAAGCCACCGATGCGTTGGTCCCCCTCCGTGCAACACACCAAGGAGAATTGAATGGCTGCAAGTTCAGCACTGACATCCCCTCTCATCCTCGCCCTCGTTTGCGGGCTCATCGCGGTGGCCTACGGCATCTGGGCCCGGGGCTGGATCCTTTCCAAAGACCCGGGCAACGCCCGCATGCAGGAGATTGCCGCCGCCATTCAGGCCGGCGCCGCCGCCTACCTGGCCCGCCAGTACAAGACCATTGCCATCGTGGGCGTGGTGCTGGCGGTACTCATCGGCGTGTTTCTGGACGGCACCACGGCGGTCGGTTTTGTGGTGGGCGCCGTGCTCTCAGGCGCCTGCGGCTTCATCGGCATGAACGTCTCTGTGCGCGCTAATGTGCGCACCGCGCAGGCGGCCACCCAAGGCATTGGCCCCGCGCTGGATGTCGCGTTCCGTGGCGGTGCCATCACCGGCATGCTGGTGGTGGGGCTGGGTCTGCTGGGTGTCACGGGCTTTTACTGGTTCCTGGCGGGCAATGGCAACCACACGCCCACCACCCATCTGGCCACGCTGCTCAACCCGCTGATCGGCTTTGCGTTCGGCTCATCGCTGATCTCGATCTTTGCACGCCTGGGCGGTGGCATCTTCACCAAGGGCGCAGATGTGGGCGCCGACCTGGTGGGCAAGGTGGAGGCTGGCATCCCTGAGGACGACCCGCGCAACCCGGCCGTGATTGCCGACAACGTGGGCGACAACGTGGGCGACTGCGCGGGCATGGCGGCCGACCTGTTCGAGACCTACGCGGTGACACTGATCGCCACCATGGTGCTGGGCGCCCTGATGGTGGCCACGGCCCAGGTCAATGCGGTGGTGTACCCGCTTGCGCTGGGGGCGGTGTCCATCGTCGCATCCATCATTGGCTGCTTCTTCGTCAAGGCAACGCCCGGCATGAAGAACGTGATGCCCGCGCTGTACAAGGGCCTGGCGATCGCGGGCGTGCTGTCGCTCATCGCTTTCTACTTCGTCACGCTGTGGATCATGCCGGACAACGCGGTCACGGCCACGGGCACCCAGCTGCGGCTGTTTGGTGCCTGCGCCACCGGCCTCGTGCTGACGGCCGCGCTGGTCTGGATCACCGAGTTCTACACCGGCACGCAGTACTCGCCCGTGCAGCACATTGCCCAGGCGTCCACCACCGGCCACGGCACCAACATCATTGCGGGCCTGGGCGTTTCGATGCGTTCTACGGCCTGGCCCGTGGTGTTTGTGTGCACGGCCATCATCGTGTCCTACGGCCTGGCTGGCCTGTACGGCATTGCGGTGGCAGCCACGTCGATGCTGAGCATGGCGGGCATTGTGGTGGCGCTGGATGCGTATGGTCCCATCACCGACAACGCGGGTGGCATTGCCGAAATGGCCGAGCTGCCCAGCAGTGTGCGCGACATCACCGACCCGCTGGACGCCGTTGGCAACACCACCAAGGCCGTGACCAAGGGCTACGCCATCGGCTCGGCCGGCCTGGCTGCACTGGTGCTGTTTGCCGACTACACCCACAAGCTGGAGAGCTACGGCAAGGCCATCACCTTTGATCTGTCGGACCCGCTGGTCATCGTGGGCCTGTTCATCGGCGGGCTGATTCCGTACCTGTTCGGCGCCATGGCCATGGAGGCTGTGGGCCGTGCCGCAGGCGCTGTGGTGGTGGAGGTACGCCGCCAGTTCAGCACCATCAAGGGCATCATGGACGGCACGGGCAAGCCCGAATACGGCAAGGCCGTGGACATGCTGACCACCGCCGCCATCAAGGAAATGGTGATCCCCAGCCTGCTGCCGGTAGTGGTTCCCATTGTGGTGGGCCTGCTGCTGGGGCCCAAGGCGCTGGGCGGCTTGCTCATGGGCACCATCGTCACAGGTCTGTTTGTCGCGATCAGCATGTGCACCGGCGGTGGCGCGTGGGACAACGCCAAGAAGTACATCGAAGACGGCCACCACGGCGGTAAGGGCTCTGAGGCGCACAAGGCCGCCGTGACCGGTGACACCGTGGGCGACCCCTACAAGGACACGGCCGGCCCGGCCATCAACCCGCTGATCAAGATCATCAACATCGTGGCACTGCTCATCGTGCCGCTGGTGGTCAAGTTCCACGGCGGGTAAAACCGCCCCACCATCGTCAAAAAGGGGCCTCTGGCCCCTTTTTGACGCGTAACATCGCATCCACTGCAGCAGCCACTGGTATCGCGCTCCACTGAAGATGGCCTTGACACACACCACCCTGCCCGCCCCGGCCCCGACCGACAGCCCCGCTGCGCCCCAGCAGCGCATCGTCCAGATCGCGCTGGCCCAGGCCCGGCCTGTGGTGGAGCGCGTCATTGAGGCCACGCGCGTGTCCCTGCAAGCGCGCCTGGACAGTGCCCGCACCCCCGGCGAGCACCATGCGATGCAGGAGGCACGGCAGCAACTGGTGCGGCTGGCATCGGTGATGGCAGATCGCTACCCCGACGCACTGCGCAAGGCGCTGGACCAGGACACGGCACAGGGCGACGACAAGCCCACGCGGTCCCTGTTCACCGTGCACTTTGACGACCTCGAACTGATGGACGAGGCGCAGATCAACGACAGCGTGGAGCGCGCACGTGCCCGTCAGGTACTGATCTCTGCAGTGGAAGGTCCGCTGGCTGACCTGGACGCGTTGGTGTGCGCGGCCCAGGGGCTGTCCCGGGTGCAGCCGGAGCACAACCCGCTGCGCCCCGACGTGTTCTTGCAGGCTCTGCAGTCCGTGGTGTCGCAAATGCAGGTCACACCCCAGGTGCGCCACGACTGGGTGGGGCTGATGGCACAGGCATTGGGCGCCGAGCTGCGCAGCCTGTACCTCGCGCAAATCGACCAGCTCAAGCAAAGTGGTGTGAAGCCTGTGGGCTACGCCATGCGGCAGGCCACGGGCGAAGTGGTCTATGTGGCGCCGGCCGACGCCGGGGCGTCCCCCGGTTTTGCAGCCGACAACGACTTGTACGTGTCGTCCACCAGCACGGGCGACCCGTTGCTGACGCTGGACCGCCTGCGCCGCCTGCTGCTGGGCGAGTTCAATGACGCAGCCGCCCCTACTGACATGCACGCCAGCGGCGACAACCCCCAGGAATCTTTCGCAGCCCGGTTTGACCGGGAGTTTGAACACCCGTCACAAGGTTTGCCGCAGATCGACCCACCGGCCACGGATTTCGCGATGACGGTGCCCGCAGCGTTTGAGGCGCTGCAAGAGATGAACCAGGTAGGCCAGATGATGGAGCGCCTGGGCACGCCACGCCCGCCCGCCGCCCCTGGCGCAGACGGCCACTCCGCCGCCGCGCAGCGGGCGCAGGTGCAGGGCCTGGGCCAGGCCTTGAGCATGGAGGTGGTGGCGCTGATGGTGGACAACATTGCGCGCGACACGCGGCTGCTGTGGCCGGTGCAACAGTTCATCCGCGCGCTGGAGCCGGCGCTGATGCAGCTGGCACTGTCCGACCCGCGCTTCTTCAGCCACAAGGAGCACGCCGCACGCCGCCTGCTGCAGGACATCACCGACCGCAGCCAGGCCTTCAACAGCCCCGAAGCCCCTGGTTTTCAGAGCTTCATGCGCTCGCTCATGCACATCGCAGGCCCGCTGGCCACCGCCACCATCGACAGCGCTGATGACTTTGAACAAGTGCTGCAGCAACTGCACGCCAAATGGGCCGAGAAGGACCAGGCGCTCAAGCAGGAGCGCTTGCGCGCCATCGAGGCCCTGCAGCACGCAGAGCAGCGCCATCTGCTGGCCGCACAGATATCGCGCGAGATCTGGCTGCTGCCCGACATCGGCAAGGTGCCGGACGCCATCTCGCGCTTTTTGCTGGGCGCATGGGCCCAGGTCATGGCGGAGGCGCGTCTTTCGGACAAATCAGGCACGACCGACCCGGGCCGCTACCAGGAACTGGTGGACGCGCTGATCTGGAGCGTACAACCCGAACTGACGCGCGCCAACACGGGCCAGCTGGCTCGCCTGCTGCCCAAGCTGCTGGCCAAATTGCGCGAAGGTCTGGCGTCCATCGACTACCCAACAGACCGCACGGAGGCTGTTTTTGAGCTGCTGATGCAACTTCACCAGCAGGCCTTCAAACCCGGGCCCAGGGTGGCTGCGCCAGCCCCTGCAGCCGCAGCGACTTTTGCAACGCCCGCGGCAGAGCCGCAACAACCGGCGCCCCTTGATGACGACGACCCCTGGGTTGCGCCCTCCGAAGCGAGGGAGTCCGGCTACATCGATATCTCGCAATCGCCCGAGAGCGAGGGCGCAGACACGGCCCCTGAGGCTGCCCCCAGCAGCGCTGCGCCCCTGCCGCTGCCCGCCGCCACCATCACGGTGGGCACCTGGGTCAATCTGCAGGTGGCGGGCCAGTGGGAGCGCACACAGCTGTCCTGGATCGGCTCGCACGGCAACCTGTTCCTCTTTACCAGCGCCGCTGGCCGCACCCAGTCGATGACCCTGCGGCTGCTGGACCGGCTACTGCAACGGGGAGCGATGCAGGTGCTGGCCGAGCACACCGTGGTGGACAACGCCCTGGACGCCGTCGCTCAGACAGCCATGCAAAACAGCGTGGAAAGCAGGCACTGAAGGCCGCTTGCACAACAAAAGTGGTCAAACACGGCAGACGGTGATACCCTGTCTCCATCACTCCAAGGCTTTGTAAAATTCAGGGGAATTTGTCAGGGCCTTAGCCCGCTTTGGCGGGCTTTTTTAATGGGTTTCCGCTTTGGCGGTTTTTCTCTAGGCGCCCCGCCCAGCGGGACTTTTTTGGCGTGTCGAGCAGCCGCAGCCACTGCGGCTCAGAGAGCGCTCGCAGCAGGAAGGGTGAGCGTCGCCCGCAAGCCGCCAAGGCCTGCGGGTTCCAGATCCAGCCGCCCCCCATACAAAGCTGCCAGGTCCTGCACGATGGCCAAGCCCAGTCCCGTGCCGGGCACGGTTTCATCCAGGCGCACGCCGCGTTCCAGCGCCTGATCACGTTGCGCGGCATCAATGCCGGGGCCGTCGTCTTCCACCGCAACCACCAGTTGGGGCTGCGCAGCGCCCGATCCGGCGGGCAGCAGTTGCATCTGAAGCCGCACCGCAGCCTTCGCCCACTTGCAGGCGTTGTCCAGTAGGTTGCCCAGCATTTCCTGCAGGTCCTGCGCCTCGCCCGCAAAGAAAAGCGGCACCGCTGAAGACTCGACACTGATATCGAGCAACCGGTCCGCATGCACCTTGTTCATCACGCGCACCAGCCCATCCACTACCGGCTGCAGCGGCGTGCGCTGCCCAGGCAAGCGCGCAGATGCCGCCACCCGCGACCGCGCCAAGTGCCAGTCGATGTGCCTGCGGGCCACCACCACCTGCTCTCGCACCAGCGCCGCCAGCTCCGGGCCATCAGTGGGCTGTTGTGTGCGGGCCGCGTTCTCCAGCACCGTGAGGGGCGTCTTGAGCGCATGGGCCAGGTTGCCCGCCTGGGTGCGTGCCCGCTCCACCACCTCGCCATGCCGGCGCAGCACGGCGTTAAAGTCGTCGACCAGCGGCTGCACTTCCGCAGGGAAGCTGCCTTGCAATTGCGAAGCCCGCGCTTCTTGCACATCCTGCACCGCGCGCTGTAGCGCCTGCAGGGGCTTGAGCCCCACCGCCACCTGCGCCCAGGCGGCGGCCACCAGCAGCAATAGCAACACCGCCAGCGACAGCCCCAGCACGCCAGTGAACCGGGCCGTGGCTGCCTGCGTGGCCTGCAGGTCAGCGGCCACAATCAAGCGCCAGCGCGCTGCATGCACGCCCTCGGCGCGCACCGTGCGCTCCAGCACCAGCAAAGGCACGCCCTGCGGGCCTGTTATCTCATGCACATGCACGGTGCCATCGGCCAACGCATCCACCTGTAGCGCCAGGCTGGTGTCCCACAACGAGCGCGATCGCAACACCCCTGCCCGCTCCCGCCCATCGGGCGCCATGGCGTCCACCTGCCAATACAGGCCGGAGTAAGGCTTGAGCCAGCGCGGGTCAGACAGCGCCTCGGCAGCAATCACCGGCCGCCCCTGGGCGTCAAACTCCAGCCGCGCCGTGATCTGGTCCAGCTGCAGCTGCAGCGCAGCCTGAAACTGCTGCTGCACATGCTCGCGGAACAATCCGCTCAGCACCAGCCCAGCGAGCACGATGGCCACGGCCGCACCCGCCAGCGTGACGGCCAGCAGCCGCACCCGCAACGACCGGGACCAGTGCACGGGCGGAGCAGGTGGCACAGCTTGCGCGCTCATGGCGGCACCAGGCGGTAGCCCATGCCACGCACGGTTTCGATGCGTGCCGAATCCGTCAGGGCAGCCGACGAAGCCGCAGGAGGCAACATCTTCTTGCGCAAGCGCCCCACAAAGACCTCAATGGTGTTGGAGTCCCGATCAAAGTCCTGCGCATAGATGTGTTCGGTCAGCTCCGCGCGTGACACCAGCACGCCAGGCCGGTGCATGAGGTAGTCGAGCACCTTGTACTCATGCGCTGTCAACGTCACCGGCTGGCCCGCACAGGTCACGCGGCCACTGCGTGTGTCCAGCGACCAGTCTCCACACTGCAGCACGGCCGACGCTTGCCCGCTGGCGCGGCGGATGAGTGCGCGAAGGCGCGCCAGCAGTTCTTCGAGATGAAAGGGCTTGGTCAGGTAGTCGTCGGCACCGGCATCGATGCCTGCGACTTTTTCGTGCCAGTTGTCGCGCGCGGTGAGGATCAGCACCGGCATGTTGCGCCCCTCGGCCCGCCACCGCTTGAGCACCGTGAGCCCGTCCACCACGGGCAGGCCCAGGTCCAGCACCACGGCATCCACTGCCTCGGTGTCGCCCAGAAACTGCGCGTCGCGTCCGTTGTCTGCCTCGTCCACCGTGTAGCCCGCGCCGTGCAGGGCATTGCGCAACTGGGTGCGCAGCAGCGTGTCGTCTTCTACCAGCAGGATGCGCATGGAGGTGTCGTGGTCGGAAGGGTGTCAGCGATTGTCACGGCTTCGCTGCTGATCTTCGCGCGATTCTCGGGATCGCACACGCAGCACCTCCGCCGTGCGCGCATCGAGCTTGACCTTGGTCAACTGCCCGGCAGGCGTCAGCAGCTTGATCTCGTAGATCCAGCGCTCGCGCTCCTGCTCCAGCTCCACTTCCAGCACCTGGCCAGGTACCTCGCGCTGCAGACGTTCCAGCACGACGGGCAGTGGCAACACCTGGCCCGCCTGCACGGCCTGCCGGGCGCGGTCGTGGTCTTCCTTGCCGCTGGCCCAGGCGGACGGCACGGCCAGCGCGGCAGCCCACAGCACACACGCCGCCAAGCACATGCGCCGGACATGGCGGCCCGCACAAGCAGCGTGGAAGGAGAAAGGCATGGGCGCATTGTCCTGCGCGATATCTGAACGGCCGATGAACAGCCCTTTCACACGCCGTTCAGGCGGGGATTTCAACAATGCCTGCACAAGCGATGAAACCCCCAAGGACCACAGCATGACTTCCCTTCGCACCCTGACTCTGGCCGCGCTCTGTGCACTTGCAGCCACCAGCATCAGCCACGCCGCTGACACCACCGCAGCCCAGCAGCTCGCCCACTGGAGCGCACAGGCCGGCAGCCCAGGCAATGCCGACAAAGGCAAGGTGTTCTTCAACGCACGCCATGGTGGCGAATGGTCTTGCGCATCCTGCCACGGCACACCGCCCACCGCACAGGGCAAACACGCCAGCACCGGCAAGCCGATTGCGGCCCTGGCGCCGGCCTTCAACCCCAAGGCATTTACCGACACCGCCAAGGTGGACAAGTGGTTCCGCCGCAACTGCAACGACGTGGTGAGCCGTGAATGCACAGCAGTGGAAAAAGCCGACGTGCTGGCCTACCTCAACGCCCTCAAGCCCTGAGACCGACACCATGCAAAAACCAGCCCCGTTGCGCCCTGCGGCCCTGGCCGCAGCTGTGTGCGCACTGACCCTGCTGTCACTCTCCAGCGCCCATGCAGACAGCGGGCGCGCCATGCCCCGCAACGTGCCCAGTGCCTACACACAGGAATGCGCCGCTTGCCACACCGCCTACCCGCCGGGCCTGCTGCCCGCAGCATCCTGGAACCGCGTGATGACGGGCCTGGACAAGCACTACGGCACCGACGCATCGCTGGACGCTGCCACCGTGCGCCAGCTCAACCAGTGGTTGCAGGCCCACGCCGGCACCTACAAGCGCGTGAACGAAGAGCCACCCGAGGACCGCATCACCCGCTCGGCCTGGTTTGAACGCAAGCACCGAAAGATCGAACCCGCCACCTGGAAACTCGCCAGCGTGAAAAGCGCTGCCAACTGTGCGGCCTGCCATACGGGCGCAGACCAGGGGCAGTTTGACGAACACAACCTGCGCATGCCGGTAGGGCTGGATACCCGTTCCCGCCGCGCCTGGAACGACTGAGAGCGGTGAACAGAACTCTTCTGGCGTCGTTGCTGTGTCTTGTCGTACTGACCGTACTGCCTGCGACACAGCGCCTCGCCAGAACCGCTTCGCTGAGCCCTGTTCGCCGCTCTCGATCTGCATTGAATCTGACCTGTATCCGATCAAGGAAAACACGATGAACAACACACCCACCCTCCATCCCGCCGACGCCTCGGCACAACCCGCGCCCGCGAAGGCTCCCAGCCGCCGGGTGACCGATGCGCCCACGCGCATGTTCCATTGGCTGTTTGCACTGAGCTTTGCCGGGGCCTACGCCACGGCCGATGGCGAGCACTGGCGGCTGCTGCACGTCACGCTGGGCTACACCATGGCGGGGCTGCTGGGCTTTCGGCTGCTGTACGGCATCTTCGGGCCGCGCACCTCGGGCCTGGGCCTGCTGGGGCGCAAGTTGGCGGGGGCGCCCGCATGGCTGCGCTCCCTGCCCCAGGCCACATCGGTCACGCAAATCAACTGGCGCCAGGGCCAGAACCTGCTGATGGCGCTGGCCATCGTGCTGCTGCTGGCGCTGGTGGTGCCCCTCACCCTCAGTGGCTACGCCACGTACAACGACTGGGGCGCTGCGCTGGGTGGCCACTGGATGGGCGAAGCGATGGAAGAAGTGCATGAGTTCTTCGGCAACGCCCTGCTGTTGGTGGTATTGGCCCATATTGCGCTGATTGCTGGCTTGAGCGTGCTGCGCCGCAAGAACCAGGCCCTGCCCATGCTGAGCGGCCGGGTGGAGGGTAAGGGGCCCGACCTGGTCCCCAAGAACCGCACCTGGCTCGCCGCCCTGCTGCTGATCGCAACCCTGGCCTTTGGCGCCTGGCAGTGGCAGCAGTCGCCCAGCGGCTGGGTTGCCAACGGCACATCGACCGAACGCCAACGGCACCACGATGACGACTGACGCAGAGCCACCGAACACGAAGGAACCGCCCTATGAAAATCTACATGTGTGCCGTCTGCGGCTGGATCTACGACGAGGCTGCGGGCCTGCCCGACCACGGTATCGCGCCCGGCACCCTCTGGGCCAACGTGCCCGACGACTGGCGCTGCCCCGAATGCAATGTTGGCAAGGCTGACTTTGTGATGTGCGAGGTGTGAAAGAGAGGTATCGGGTGCGGCCCACTGCGCTGCGTCAGGGCTGCAGACATCGCTGCGCGGTATAACCGTTACACCATTGCATCCTCTGTGCAACGCAGCCTCACACCCCCCATGCCACCTACCGACTCCCCCACCGGGCTCGACCCGGCCATGGCCGCCCAGCGCCTGCGCGACGAGGGGCCCAACGAACTGGGCATCACCCAGCGCCGCACGCTGCGCGACATGGCCAGGGACGTGGTCACCGAGCCCATGTTCCTGCTGTTGCTGGGCGCAGGTGCCATCTACCTCGCCATGGGCGACGCGCACGAGGCGCTGATCCTGCTGGGCTTTGTGGTGATCATCATGGCGATAACGGTGCTGCAGGAGCGCCGCACCGACAACGCGCTGAACGCCCTGCGCGACCTCTCCAGCCCCCGCGCGCTGGCATTGCGCGGCGGCACCCTGGTGCGCATTGCAGGCCGCGACGTGGTGCGCGAAGACCTGCTGATGATTGCCGAGGGCGACCGCATCCCCGCCGACGGCACGCTGCTGCAAGCCCACGAGCTGGCCGCCAACGAGTCGATGCTGACCGGCGAGTCGGAGCCTGTGGCCAAGCAACCTGCCGACAAGGTGTTTGCGGGCACGCTGGTGGTCAGCGGCCAGGGCCTGCTGCGGGTGACCGGCGTGGGACGCCACACCGAACTGGGCCGCATTGGCCAGTCGCTCGACACCATTGCCCTGCAGGCCTCGCCGCTGCGCGAGGAAATGGCGCGGCTCACGCGCAAGCTGGTGGTCATTGGCCTGTCGCTGTGCGCGCTGCTGGTGGCCCTGTTCTGGGCGCTGCGCGGCGACTGGCTGCAGGCCGTGCTGGCAGGCATCACGCTGGCCATGGGGGTGCTACCGCAAGAACTGCCCGTGATCATGATCATCTTCCTGGCCCTGGCCGCGCGGCGGCTGGCGGCGCAGCAGGTGCTCACGCGGCGGCTCAACGCCATCGAGACACTGGGCCAGACCACCGTGCTGTGCGTGGACAAGACCGGCACGCTCACCCAAAACCGCATGGCGGTGGCGGCGCTCTGCATTGCGGGCCAGGAGCTGGATGTGCAACACCTGCCAGCCGCGGCGGATGGCAGCGCGCTGCCCGATGCTTTCCACGAACTGCTCGAATACGCCGTGCTGGCCAGCGAGATAGAACCGCACGACCCCATGGAGCAGGCCTTTCACCGCATGGCGGCCGACCACCTGGTGGACACCGAGCACCTGCACCCCGCATGGTCGCTGGCGCGCGAGTACGAGCTGTCGCCCCAGCTGCTGGCCATGAGCCACCTGTGGCGCGACGGCACCTCGGCGCACGACACCGTGGCCACCAAGGGCGCGCCCGAAGCCGTGGCCGACCTCTGCCATCTGCCCGAAGCCGAGCGCGCCGCCGTCAGCGCCCAGGCCGCACGCCTGGCCGACCGGGGCCTGCGCGTGCTGGGCGTGGCCAAGGCACGGCACCGCACGCAAGACACCTGGCCCGATGCCCAGCACGACTTTGACTTTGAATGGCTGGGCCTGGTGGCCCTGGCCGACCCGCTGCGCCCCGAGGTCCCCCAGGCCGTTGCACAGTGCCGCCAGGCGGGCATCCGCGTGGTGATGATCACCGGCGACCACCCTCGCACCGCGCGCGCCATTGCCGCCCAGGCGGGCATCGCTAACGACCGCGTGATCACCGGCGACGAGTTGGTCCACATGCCGCCGCAGGTGCTGGCCGACGATGTCCGGCAGGTCAGCGTGTTTGCGCGCATCAAGCCACACCAGAAGCTGGCGCTGGTCGAAGCCCTCAAGGCCCAGGGCGAGGTGGTGGCCATGACGGGCGATGGTGTGAACGACGCCCCCGCCCTCAAGGCCGCACACATCGGCATCGCCATGGGCCAGCGCGGCACCGATGTGGCGCGCGAGGCCGCTGCCCTGGTGCTGCTGCACGACGACTTCGCGGCCATCGTGCTGGCGATTCACCGGGGCCGGCAGACCTTTGCCAACCTGCGCCAGGCCATGGTCTACACGCTGGCGGTGCACGTGCCCATCATTGGGCTGGCGCTGCTGCCGGTGCTGTTCGGGCTGCCGCTGGTGCTGGCGCCGCTGCACATCGCGTTTCTGGAGCTGGTCATCGACCCGGCCTGCTCCATCGTGTTCGAGGCCGAAGAAGGCGCTGCCGACCTCATGCAGCAGCCGCCGCGCGCGGCCGACGAACCCCTGCTGTCCACCCGCCACATCCTGCTGAGCGTGCTGCAGGGCAGCGTGGTGACCGCTGCCGTGGTAGGCCTGTATGCCTGGCTGCTGCGCCAGCCCCCACATGCCGCCACCGCCAGCACGGCCGCGTTTGTGGTGCTGGTGGCCGCCAACGCCGCGCTCATCCTGCCCAGCCGCAGCAGCCAGACGGGTTGGCGCAGCCTGTGGGCAGGCCTCACACCGGTCAGCCTGTGGGTGGCAGGCGGCACGCTGGCCGCGCTGGCGGGCATCACCACCGTGCCCTGGCTGGCCAATGCTTTCCGATTTGTGCCGCTGTCGCCCCTGCACTGGTTCATGGCCCTGCTGGCCGGGCTGCTGCTCACGGTGGTGTTTACGGCCAACAAGCGCTGGCTGCAGCCCGCCACACTGGCGCGCCACACTTCCCTCGCCTGATCCTCCCGCCCTACACCATGCCCATTGTTCTGGAATCCATCGACCACGTCGTGCTCACCGTCGCCAGCATCGACAAAACCATTGCGTTTTATGAGCGTGTGCTGGGCATGACCGCGCGGGAGTTCAAGCCCCAGCGGTACGCGCTGCACTTCGGCGCGCAAAAGATCAACCTGCACGAAGTGGGCACGGTGGTGGACCCCAATGTGCGCCACGCGACGGCGGGCTCCGGCGACCTGTGCTTTCTCACCCAGATGCCGCTGGACGACGTCATCGCCCACCTGCATTCCGAAGGCGTCCCCATCGTGCAAGGCCCGGTGGGCGCAACGGGCGCCCGCCACCGGTTGCGCTCGGTCTACATCTACGACCCGGACGACAACCTGATCGAGATTGCCAACGAGGTGTGAGGCGCTGGCTGCACCGATCGCAGTACGGTCTCCAACACAACGATCAGAACTCGGCCGAGATCGCCGCCCGCAACAACGTTGCCGCGGGCTCCACCAGCTCTTGCAGCTGCCCGGCCCGGTCCTGCTCGATGGAGTGCAGCACCATCTCGTTGATGCCCCCCACCACCGCCATGGCCATCATGGGCTGCAGGGGCGTCTTGCGTTTGCGCTCACCCGCGCGGTTGTTCACCACGTCCAGCATCAGGTCGGCCAGTTGCTGGTTGGCGCGGCGGCGCGCGGCCAGCCCCGTGGGGCCCAGGCCCAGGATGTCGATGAACAAGGTGCGCAGCAGCACGGGGTTGCGTGCCAACACGCCAAAGTAGGCTGCCATGGCCTGCTCCACCTGGGCCTCCCAGTCACTGTGCGGGTCAATGGCTGCGCGCAGCACCGCTATCGCGTTGCCGCTGGCCGCCTCGTACAGCGCGGTCAGGCACTCGGCCTTGTCGGCAAAGTTTTCATAAAAGGTGCGGCGCGACACGCTGGCTTCGCGCACGATGTCGGCAATGGTGGTGTCGGCATAGCCCTTGGCGGCCACGGCGCGCGCCATGCCCTCCAGCAGGCGGGCGCGGTGTTCGGTGCCCGCAGCGGGCGCAGCAATTGGGGCGGTGACGTCACTCATGGAGGCTGATCGCAATGCAGAATATTCGACGAGGTACTTGACAGTACCATAGTTGATCTGCATCATACACATCCACCGGTACTGCAAAGTACCAAATCCATGCACCACCGCGCGGCCCCCTTGCGCCAGGAGCTTTCTTCATGACCGAACTCGTTGTCCGCCGCCTGCTGATCGACCTGGAGACGCCGTTTGCGCGCCACTGGTGTGGTGGCGACGCGTTTCGCTCTGCGCTGTTCAACGCGCTGTCGATGAGCTTTCCGGTGGGCGAGCAGTTCTTTATCGACGCCGTGCGTGACGGCCACAAGGCCCTGCCCCCCGACAGGCAGGCGCAGTTTGCCGACGAAGTGCGTGGCTTCATCGGGCAGGAGGCCACACACCGCCGCATCCACGCGCTGTTCAACGGCCACCTCGACCAGCAGGGCCTCGCCAATGAATGGGCCCCGCGTGCGCAAGAGCGCATGAAGCTGTTTGCGGGCGCCGACCCACGCCATCCGCTGGCTGTGACCGCTGCCAACGAGCACTTCACCGCCCTGCTCGCCGAATGGCTGCTTGCCCACCCCGAGGTGCTGCAGGGCGCCGAGCCGCGCCTGGCCACGATGTGGCAATGGCACTGCGCCGAAGAGTCCGAGCACAAGAACACGGCCTTCGACCTTTACCAGGCCCTGGGCGGCAACCACGAGTGGCGCATCACCTGGTTCCGCCGCATCACGGTGGTGTTCCTCGGCGATGTGCTGCGCCAGACGGTGCTGAACCTGCGCCGCGATGGCTCGCTGTGGAAATGGAGCACCTGGACCAGCGCCGCACGCACACTGTTCGGCAAGGGCGGCCTGGTGCGCGAGACCTGGCGCCCCTGGCGCGAATACCTGCGCCCCGACTTTCACCCCAGCCAGCACGGCACCGACCTGTCGGCACGCTGGCTGGCAGAGCACAGCAACGCCTACACCCCCGTGGGTGCGCGCTGACAACCACGACCTGACACCATGACCCATCCCACCACGCCCCGGCACACAGGCCGGGCAGGCGCGGCTTTGCTCTGCCTGCTTGCATCGACCGCCTTGGCCCCCTTGACCCTGCTGCCCCTGCAGGCCCACGCTGGTCCCCTGGCATTTGATGCCGCTCTGCAGCAGCTGCAGCAGCGCTCCGACCAGCTGGCCGCATCGCGCAACGCCGTCGAAAGCGCCCAGCTGCGCCGCGACGCCATGCAGCGCCTGGGCGGCCCGGTGGTCAACCTGAGCGGCGCCGCCTACACCTACAACGCCAACCTGGACGTGGACCTGAACCCGCTGAACCGCGCCCTGCCCGGCGTGCTGTCGCAGCTGCCGCCCCAGCTGGCGGGCTCACTGGCCCAGTTGCCCCACCTGCCGTCCAGCTACACGCTCAACCGCAGCAAGAGCGACACCACAGCCTCGGTCTCTGCCATTTGGCCGATCTACATGGGCGGCGCCAGCAATGCGGCCCGGGGCCTGCTGGATGCCCAGGCGCAAGAAGCCCAGGCCGACGCCGCCAAAACCGGCCATGAGGCCACTACCCTGCTGGTGCATCGCTACTTTGGCGCCCAACTGGCGCAGCGCGCTGCCCTGCTGCGCGAATCGGCCCTGGCGACCATCGAACAGCACGACGCTGCCGCGCAGAAGATGCTGGACGCCGGCGTGATCGCGCGCGTCGAACGCCTGCAGGCCCGCTCCGCACTGGAAGAGGCCCGCCGCAATGCCCGCAAGGCCCGCGACGATGCCGAGCTGGCCGCCACGGCGCTGACCCGCACCCTGAAGGCGTCCGACCCCGTCACGCCCACCAGCCCGCTGTTTGTGCTGAGCCAGCCGGTCGAGCCCCTGCCCCACTTCATCGACACCGCTTTGGCCCACCACCCAGGCTTGGACAAAGTAGCCGCCAAGAAAGAACAAGCCACCCAATTGCACGCCGCCCAGGAGGCACTGCGCAAGCCCCAGGTGTTTGCGTTTGGCCAGCGCCAGCTCAAGACCGGCCGCGATGCCGACTGGGTGGCCGGCGTGGGCGTGCGCTGGACGCTGTGGGACTCCATCGACCGCAACGCACTGGCCGAGTCATCCAACCGCCAGATCGAGCAGGCTGAGCGCACCGGTGCGCAAGCGCAGAACGACATTGCCCTGCTGGTGGAAAAACGCTGGCAGGCCCTGGAGCAGGCGCGCCGCGCCTACTTTGCGCTGCAGCCGGGTCTGGAGCTGGCCGACGAAGTGCTGCGCCTGCGCATCTCCGGCCTGAAGGCCGGCACCAGCACCACGCTGGACTTGATCGACGCACAGGTCAACCAGGCCAAGGCCCAGACCGAACGCGCCCAGGCCGCCCACGACTACGTGAAAGCGCTGGCCGATCTGCTGGAGGCCTGCGGCCTGTCGGAAGACTTTGGCAAATACATGGCGCGCGCTGATGCGGTGCGGGTGGAATGAGTAAAGGTGGAACGAACATGAGCAAGAACAACAGCAAAAAGGCGGCCGTGATCGGCACGGTGGCCTTTGTGGCCGTGGCAGGCTTTGTGGGCTTTGGCCTGTGGAAGGCCTCGCAGCCTGCACCCGAGGTGTTCCAGGGCCAGATCGAAGCGCAAGAGGCCGACATCGCCCCCAAGGTCACCGCGCGCATCGCCCAGATCCTGGTGAAGGAAGGCGACCAGATCGCCGTGGGTGCACCGCTGATCCGCATGGACAGCCCCGAGGTGAAAGCCAAGCTGGCGCAGGCCACCGCTGCCCAAGAGGCTGCCCAGGCCGTGGCCGCCAAGGCCGAGAGCGGCGCCCGCCCGCAAGAGATTGAAATGGCCCGCCTGAACTGGCAGCGCGCCGTGGCCGCCGCCGATCTGGCCGAATCGTCCTTCAAGCGGGTGGACGGCCTGGCCCGCGAGGGCCTGGTGGCGGCGCAAAAACGCGACGAGGCCGAGGCCAACTTCAAGGCCTCGCGCGACCAAGCACTGGCGGCCAAGGCCCAGTACGACCTGGCCCGCGCCGGTGCCCGCAGCGAAGACCGATCCGCCGCCAGCGCCCAGGCGCGCCAGGTGGCTGGCGTGGTGGCGGAGGTGCAGGCGGCCCAGGCCGAGACCGAGCTCAAGAGCCCCGTGGCCGGCGAAGTGGCCAAGGTGCTGGCCCGCACGGGCGAGTTGTCGCCGCAGGGCGTGGCCGTGGTCACGGTGGTGGACCTGAAGGACCAGTGGGTGGTGCTGAACGTGCGCGAAGACCGCCTGCAGCGCTTTGCCATTGGCAACGAGTTCGACGCCACGCTGCCCGCGCTGGGCGGCAAAACCGTGAAGTTCAAGGTCTACCACACGGCTGCGCTGCCCGACTTTGCCACCTGGCGCGCCACACGCGCGGGCCAGGGTTTCGACGCCCGCACGTTTGAAGTGCGCGCGCGCCCGGCGGCCCCCATCGAAGGTGCACGCCCCGGCATGACGGTGCTGGTGAACTGAAATGCGACACCCCGCTGAGCGCCTTCGGCGCTTCCCCCCGCTCTCGCAACGCTATGCGTTGCGGGCAGGGGGACGCAGCCCTCGCTGCGGGGCGGCCCTTGCTCGGCTGCCCTCGCCGGGCCGCGCCTGTTCCGAATTCCGCGACGGGAGTGGAGCGCGATGGAAAACCGATCCAAGAAAGTGCCGCCAGCGCTTCTCTTACAAGCGCAAAAAGCTATGAATTCAATAGCAAACAGCCTTCGCCGCGAAGCCCGCCGCCTAGCGGCCGATCCGTGGGACCTGGCCATGGTCACCTGGGTGCCGCTGCTGGGCGTGGCGCTGCTGTGGTGGATCTTCTCGGCCGGCCTGCCGCGCCACCTGGCGGTGGGCGTGGTGGATGACGACCACTCCAGCCTGTCGCGCCAGCTGGTGCGCATGCTGGACGCCACACCGGGCGTGCAGATCACCCAGCACTTCACCAACGCGGCAGAGGCCGAACGCGCGCTGCGCGCGGTGGACGTGTACGCCGTGGTCTCCATCCCGCGCGACTTTGCGCGCACCGTGAAGGAAGGCCGCGCAGCGCAGGTCACGCTGCTGCACAACGCGCAGATGTCCACCCACTCGGGCCTGCTGCAGCGCGATGTGCGCACGGCCGTGGGCACCTTGTCGGCGGGTATCGAGATGGCCGCGCGCAACAAGCGCGGCGAAAGCGCCCAGGCCGTGCACGTGAGCATGGAGCCCATCCACACGCAGATGGTGGCGCTGTTCAATGTGTCCAGCAACTACGAGCAATTTCTGGGCGCGGCGCTGATCCCCGCCCTGCTGCACATCCTGGCCATGACGGCCGGTGCCTGGACGGTGGGCCGCGAGCTGCGCGACCGCACGCTGGGCGAGTGGCTGGGCGCAGGGGGCTGGGTGCGCACTGCAGGCGCGCTGGTCGGCAAGCTCGCCGTGCCCTGGGTAACACTCACGCTGGTGGGCCTGCTGGCGCTGGTGGGCATCACCTGGGGCCGGGGCTGGCACCCGCCGGGCAACCTGTGGTGGGTGGCTGCGGCGCTGGCGCTGCTGATAGCGGTGTCGATCACCGCAGGCGCTGCGCTGGCAGGCATCACGCGGTCGCTGCGCACCGCACTGTCGGGTGCGGGCTTTTTTGCAGCCCCGGCGTTTGCGTTCAGCGGCGTGGCGTTTCCCCTTGCGGGCATGCCCGGCAGCGCACGCGCGTGGGCCGAAGCCATGCCGTTCACCCACTACATCCGTCTGCAGATCGAGCAGTTGCAAATGGGCGCACCGGTGGCTACCAGCGTCTCGACGATGGTGGCGCTGACCATCGCCACCACCGCGCTGTGGCTGATAGGCGCCACCGCGCTCACGCTGGCGCACAAGCGCCCAGACACCTGGGGAGGCCGCTGATGAACACACCGATGCAACCCATGCCGGTGACCACGCCACCCCACCAGGGCCTGCTGGGCGCCTGGCTGCAAGCACTGGCCACCGTGGTGCGCGACAAGGGCGTGCTGCTGCTGTTGGTAGGAGCGCCCGTGCTCTACGGTTTTTTCTACCCCTGGTTCTATGCCGACGAGGTGCTGACCCGCGTGCCTGTGGCCGTGGTGGATAGGGACCACACCAGCCTGTCGCGCCAGATCACCCGCTTTGCCGATGCCGACCCCCGCATTGAAGTGCGTTTTGTCGCCGCCAGCGAACGCGAGGCGCAGGAGGCCCTGTGGCGCGGAGAGATCGAAGGCTACGCGGTGATCCCTGCCGGGCTCAAGCGCAGCGTGGTGCGCGGCGAAAACGCCGTGGTCAGCATCGAGGCCAACGGCGCCTATGCGCTGCTCAACAAGGCCGTGCAATACGGCTTTGCGGAAGCCGTCGGAACGGTGTCTGCCGGGGTCGAGATCCGCAAGCTGCAGGCCAGCGGCCAGAGCGCCCCGCAGGCCCGCGCCAGCCGCGCGCCGGTGCAGCTGCAGATGGTGGCGCTGTTCAACCCCACCGAAGGCTACGGCAGCTTTGTGGTGCCCGCCGTGGCGCTACTCATCCTGCAGCAGACCTTGCTGATGGGCGCTGCGATGCTCACCGGCACCTGGGTGGAAAGCGGCCAGCACCGTGCCCGCGCCACCACCTGGCTGGGCCGCCTGCTGGCGCTGTGCACGCTGGGCTGGGCCAGCGGCCTCTTCTACTTTGGCTGGATCTTTGTGCTGCACGACTACCCGCGCGGCGGCAACCCGCTGGGCGCACTGGCGCTGCTGGCCTGCTACATCCCGGCCATCGCTGCGCTGGGTGTGTTGTTAGGGCTGTGGTTTGGCAACCGTGAACGCGCGCTGCAGGTGCTGCTGTTCACCACACTGCCCATCGCGTTCGTCGCAGGCTTCTCGTGGCCGGTGGAGGCGCTGCCCGAGCCGCTGCAGTGGCTGCGCTGGCTGCTGCCCAGCACCTCGGGCGTGCAGGCGTCGCTGCGGCTCAACCAGCTGGGCGCGCCGCTGTCCGCCGCGCTGCCTTACCTGTGTGCGCTGGTGGCGCTGGGTGCGGTGTGCGCAGGGGCCGTGCTGGCCCTTGCGAGGCCCTCAAGCACTTTGCGCCCTGGTGCCTAAGCAGCACAAGCAGCAAACGCGGCGGAGCGCGAGCGCAGAGCTTACTGAGGGTGGGCAGCAGCCTGTTGCCCGGTACGCAAGCGCACCGGGCCGCTGCGCTCTTCCACTGCCGCCTGCACCTCCTTGCGCAGACCCAGTGCAAACGCCCACTCGGCCACCACAAACAGCGGGCCCACGATCAGGCCCACCAGGTCGTCCACAAAAGCGGGCTTGCGGCCTTCGTAGTAGTGGCCCACGAACTGGATCACCCAGCCCACGGCAAACAGGCCGATGCCCGTGGCGAGCCAGACGGCCAGGGTCTGTGCCGCCACCCATTGCCCGCCCACCAGCATGGCGGCCAGCAGCGCGGCCATGGCCAGGCCAAAACGCATGTCCAGTCGGAAGTAGAAAACACTGGCCACCAGCGCTGCCAGCAGCGCCGGGCTTAGCGGCAGCGCACCCACCATCCATGTCGGGCGCGACAGCAGGATGACGACCGCGAACATGATCATGGGCACGCCCACAAAATGGGTGTGGATGTTGCGCGGGTCGCGGTGGTAGTCGGCGTATTGGGAGAGGTGGTCGATCAGGGTTTTCATGGGTGTCTCCAGCATGTGTTTTGCGCAGCATCAATACTCGCTCTCAGGCCGCGCCAGCGTCTGTCGTGCAGACGACAAAAAGCCGCCGCGCACTCCTGCCCCGTTCAATCGCATCCCATGTCCACCCCTTCCGCCTACCTGCCTGTCCTCCAGTCTGGCCGCTGGTTTGCCCACCTGCCGCCCGACTTTTCCCAGCCGCTGATTGCCATGGCGCAGTTGCGCCATCTGCCGACGGGCGAGGTGCTGTTCCGGCGCGGCGATGCGCCCTGTGGCCTGTATGCCGTGGTGCGCGGCGCGGTCAGCATCTCGGGCACCGGGGGGCGGGCCGACGAGGCGCGTGCAGCGCTGCTGATCCGCCTGGAGCCGCCACACTGGTTTGGCGAGATTTCGGTGTTTGACAACTCGGCCCGCACCCACGATGCGCAGGCCACCGAACCCACCACCCTGGTGCACATCCCGCACGAGCGGCTGCAGCACTGGCTGCAGGCCCACCCGCAGCACTGGCATGCGCTGGCCTTGTTGATGACCGACAAGCTGCGCTCGGCCTTTGTTGCGATGGAAGAGCTGGCCCTGCTGCCCGCCCCGCAGCGTCTGGCGCGGCGCCTGGTGATGATGGCCGAGGGCTACGGCCAGTGGACGGCAGAGGGGCAGTCGCGCCGCGTGATCGAGATCTCGCAAGAGCAGCTGTCGCTGATGCTGGCGATCTCGCGCCAGACCACCAACCAGATCCTCAAGGACCTGGAGTCGCGCCGCCTGGTGCGCGTGCAGCGCGGCGAGGTGGAGATTCTGGACCTGGCCGGCCTGCGGGATGCCTGCGCCTGATTACTATTAAATCGATAGCAACCAAGGCATATTGCACTAGCACATCAGCGTGTTTTCACACAAATACTAAGCACACATTCCATTTCCGGGCAAAATGGCGGCCATGCAACTGAACTACATCGCCAACGCCTCGGTGCCCTCGTCTTCGGGCCGCACGATCCCCGTGATCGACCCGTCCGACGGCCAGCCCTTCGACGAGATCCAGCGCAGCAACGCCGACGACATCGACGCGGCGGTGCATGCAGCCCGCCAGTGCTACCACGCGGTGTGGCAGAAGCTGGCCCCGGTGGAGCGCGGCCGCCTGCTCCAAAAGCTTTCGGCCAAGATCCTGGAGCACGCGGACGAGCTGACGGCGCTGGAGCAGCGCGACTGCGGCAAGCCCACCAAGCAAGCACGCGCCGACGCCATTGCGCTGGCCCGCTACTTCGAGTTCTACGCCGGTGCGTGCGACAAGTTCCACGGCGAGACCATCCCCTACCCCGACGGCTACAGCGTGCTGACCTGGCGCGAGCCCCACGGCGTCACGGGCCACGTGATCCCCTGGAACTACCCCATGCAGATCTTTGGCCGCAGCGTGGGCGGCGCCCTGGCGGCGGGCAATGTGTGCGTGGTCAAGCCAGCCGAAGACGCCTGCCTCTCGCTGATCCGCGTGGCGCAGCTGGCAGCGGAGGTTGGCTTTCCTGCAGGGGCGCTCAACATCGTCACCGGCTACGGCCACGAGGTGGGCGACGCGCTGGCGCGCCATCCCGGCATCGACCACATCAGCTTCACCGGCAGCCCCAAGATCGGCACGCTGATCCAGCAGGTGGCTGCCGAGCGCCACTGCCCCGTGACGCTGGAGCTGGGCGGCAAGAGCCCGCAGATCATCTTTGCCGACGCCGACCTGGACGCCGCCATCCCCGTGGTCATCAACGCCATCGTGCAGAACGCGGGGCAGACCTGCTCGGCCGGTTCGCGCGTGCTGATCGACTCGCTGATTTATGAACCCCTGCTGGAGCGCCTGGGCAAGGCGTTTGAAAAGCTGCGCGTCGGCCCCGCTGCCATGGACCTGGACGTGGGCCCGCTGATCCGCCAGACGCAGCAGCAGCGCGTGTGGGACTTTTTATCGGACGCGCAAGTGGCCGGCATCCCCATGGTGGCCCAGGGCGTGGTGGTGGACGACGCGCCCGAGACCGGCTACTACCAAGCCCCCACCTTGCTGCGCGATGTACCCGTGGGCCACCGCCTGGCGCAGGAAGAAGTCTTCGGCCCCGTGCTGTCGGCCATGGCCTTCCAGGACGAGGACCACGCGGTGGAGCTGGCCAACGCCACGCAGTTCGGCCTGGTGGCCGGCATCTGGACGCGCGATGGTGCGCGCCAGTTCCGCATGGCCAAGCGTGTGCACAGCGGGCAGGTGTTCATCAACAACTACGGCGCGGCCGGCGGTGTGGAGCTGCCGTTTGGCGGCGTCAAATCCAGCGGCTATGGGCGCGAAAAGGGCTTTGAGGCGCTGTACGGCTTCACCACCTTGAAGACCGTCGCCATCAAGTACGGTTGAAGCACCACAAGGTGTCCCGCCCGCGCGCGACGGCATGGGCAGGCCCCGCTAACCTCGGCTGCTTCTGTACGACGATTTTCTTCCCCATGCCCCTGAGCCCCCCCGCCCCTCGCACCCTGAAGCATGTCCGCCGGGTGAACTACCAGGGCTTTGAACGCGACGATGGCCTGTGGGACATCGAAGGCGAGCTACACGACAGCAAGGCCTACGACGCCCCCTCGCACCGCGACCCGACGCGCACGCGCCTGGCAGGCGAAGCCATCCACCACATGTGGCTGCGCGTGACCGTGAACCGCCAGCTGGTGGTGCAGGCGGTGGATGTGTCCATGGATTCACACCCGCTCAAGGGCTGCACCGAGGCCCAGGCAGCGCTGCAGCGCATGGTGGGCTGCAGCATGGCACGCGGCTGGCGCCAGGCCATCCAGAAACACCTGGGCGGCGTGGAAAGCTGCACGCACCTGCGCGAACTGCTGTTCAACCTGGCCACGGCAGCATTCCAGTCGGTGCCTGCCGTGTTTGCTGCCAGCCACCCCGACGAGCCGCCACGCCATCTGGGCCAGTGCACGGGGTGGGACTTCAACGGCAATGGCGTCAAAGAGTTCTTTCCGCAGTTCTATGGCCGGGAGCCCAAGGCACCCGCCCCGGCAGCCCCTGCGGCCGATACAGCTTCGGCCACTGAAATTTCAGCCCCATCGGGCACTAGCGCTAGCTGAATATGCGCTGGTAGCTATCAATTTTGATATATCACCACAACCCATCGGAGACACCCATGCGTGTGCAGAACAAATCCATCATCGTCACCGGCGCTGGCAACGGCATTGGCGAAGGCATCGCCAAGCGCCTGGCCGCTGAAGGCGGCAAGGTCATCGTCAACGACATCAATGAGGTGGGAGGCCAGCGTGTGGTGGCCGAGATCACGGCCGCCGGCGGCACCGCCGCGTTCTTCAAGGCCGACGTGACGAAATCCGCCGAAGTGAAGGCGATGGTCGACGAAGCCGTGCGCCTGTACGGCCGCCTGGACGTGGTGGTGAACAACGCAGGCTGGACGCACCGCAACCGCCCCATGCTCGAAGTGAGCGAGGACGAGTTCGACAAGGTCTATGCCATCAACATGAAGAGCATCTACCTGAGCGCCATCCACGCCGTGCCCGCACTGCGCCAGGCGGGTGGCGGCAGCATCATCAACATCGCCTCCACCGCCGGGCTGCGCCCCCGCCCAGGCCTGACCTGGTACAACGGCTCCAAGGGCGCCGTCATCATCACGAGCAAGTCCATGGCCGCTGAGCTGGGCCCGGACAACATCCGCGTGAACTGCATCAACCCCGTGTTCAACCCCGACACGGGCCTGGCCGCCGAGTTTGCGGGCGGCCCGGTGGACGATGCGCGCCGCGCCAAGTTTCTGGCCACCATTCCGTTGGGCCGCTTCTCCACCGCGCTGGACGTGGCCAACGCCGCGCTGTACCTGGCGAGCGAAGAGGCGTCGTTCATCAGCGGCGTGTGCATTGAGGTGGATGGCGGGCGCTGCGTTTAAGTCAGCAAGCAAACAAACAGGCGTCGCGGCATGCTCTGTGAAGCAGCCACCACGCACCTTTTTGAGCGGCCCAATCCGCACTGGGGCAGTGCGGATTAATTTGACGGTGCAGGCCCTGCTGCCTATAGTGCGCCCGATGTTTGCGAGCCACTCTCCCGCCACAGCCGCCAGCGCGACCGCGCCGCTGCGCCGTGCCGCGCGCTCGCAGGCCACGCTCCAGGCCGGTGACCGCGCTCTCTGCACCCTCGCTGCAGATTCCTGAGCCCGGCGACACCCCCTCCCCTCCGCATTCTTTTCGCGCACCTCTTGTCGCCGGGCCCCACGCCCAGCGCCAGCTTGCGCCTTGGCCACGGCCGGGGCGCGGACGTCAGGAGTGTCCATGCCCCCGTTTCCTTCGGGCGAGATTTCGCTCGCCCCGTGCGCGCCCGCGCACCCACTTGCTGCCCCTGCGCTCGCGCGCGACGGTGCTGTCGATCAGGCCGTGGCCCACGCAGCCGCCGCCGACATCACCCGCCAGTTCATCCGTGCCAAGCAGCCCTGCGCCGACGGGTACCGCTGGTACCTGCGCCGCCAGGAAGGCGCCAGCAACTACCAGGCGCTGCTGGACGACCTCGTGCGCGAGGGCCGGGTGGAAGACGCGTGCTGGATGCTGGACCAGTTCGGCCCCACCAACGATGTGCTGGAGGTGGACCACCTGGAGGCAGACGCGCTGGTGTTTGCCGGCAGCGTGCGCTGCCGGGGCCATGCCGACGTAGAAGGTGTGCTGCGCACGGGCCGCAGCCTGAGCGTGCTGGGCGGCCTGCGGGTGGGTGGTGCACTGCGCGTGGGCGAAGACCTGCGCGTGGCAGGCGCGGTGCGCTGCGAGGGCAGCGCGCGGCTGCAGGGCGATGTGCGCGCGGGCTGGTCGCTGACCGTGGCTCAGCGGCTGCAATGCACGGGCAGCCTGCGCGTGGGCGGGGAGCTGGACTGCGGCGCCGCCGTCCAGATCGGCGGCCACTGCCGGGTGGCCCAGGATCTGCGCGTGGCGGACGACCTGGGCTGCGAAGGCGGCCTCAAGGTGGGCGGCCACCTGCATGCCGGCGCGGCCCTGCAGGCGGCCCGGGGCCTGTGGGTGATGGGCGATGTGGACTGCAAGGGCCACCTGCAGGTGGGCTGGGGGGTGCGGGCCGGTGGGCATATCCACGCCAGCGGGGCCATCCGTGCGGGAGAGAGCCTGTGGGCGGGCGACACGATTGCCGCGGGCGAAGCCTATGGCGTGTATGCGGGCCTGGATGTGCCCTTGCCCGACTGGCCCCACAGCGCCCAGGTCAGCGCCCGCGAACACCCCGCGCGCCTACTGAGCGGCTGCTGGGCAGGCGGCCCGGGGAGCACGCCATGACGGCCAACACCTTCTGCCTGCACCTGCCAGGCCATGCCACGGCCACCAAAGCGCAGTCCAGCCCAGGCCTGCGGGGCCGCTGGGCCCAGTGGCTGACCGAGCTGCGCATCGACGTGGACCTGTCGGGCCGCGACATCCAGCGCGAGTTCGATGCCCTGTACGACCGCATCCGCACCAACCACCGCACGCGCGACGCGATGCAGCCACTGCCCCTGCATCTGCGCGGGCTGGTGTTCCGCCTGCGCGAGGCCGATGGCGAATATTTTGTGTACGCCATCGACCCGCTGCGCAACCGCATCGTGGCCTACACCGTGTTCAACCGTCTGGTGGAGGTGGACCGCCGCACCGACCGCCACCTGCGCGCACCCCACACCAAGGTAGCGCACGGCTACCGGCGCATGGGCATTGCCACCGCCATCTACCGCTGGTGGCTGGACTCTGGCCGCAGCCTCATGACTGGCGCACGCCAGTCTGCCGGCGCGCACGGCCTGTGGATGGCCCTGGCGCGCGCCTATGAGCTGGCAGCGGTCCGCATCGACGCGCACAAGCGCGTGCAGCACTTGCCGCTGCCACCGCCGCCGGGATTTTTCGACGCGCTGGATACGCGGCTGGTGCTGGTGGGACGCGATTGCCGTTTGGCGGAATTCACGCTGCCTGCCGCCTGTGGCGGCGACTGACCGGATGCGCCCAGCCGTGCGGTGCGGCTCAGCCCAGCACCTCGCGCAGGGCGGCCTCGTAGAGGCTGGTGAGCTTGTCCATCACGCCCAGCAGGCGTTCGCTGGTGGTCGCCACGGCACTGAGCCCTGCGTCATCGGCCGGTCGGCGCAGGGCGGAGTCGAAGAACAGCCACTGCGAGTCGGCCAGCTCCAGCTCGCTGCGGATGGCAGGCGTGGACACGGGTGCGGCCTTGAGCGTCTGCAGCGCCTGCCGGAAGTCGGCCGCATCGGCCACCAGCTGCGCGTGCACCACCTTCGACTCCACCTTGGCAGCACTCAAGAAATAGTTTTTGGCCAGGCGCTGCGACAGCATGCGCTGGCGGCCCGCCAGGTTGACCAGGCGGGCGCTGGGGGCCTGTGCCATCTTCTCGATGGACTCGGTCACAGCCTGGGCCACCAGCAGCGTGCGGTCCGCCTGCTCGGAGGCCGCAACGACCAGGGCGGTCTGGGTAGCGGGCGCTGCAGTCAGCTGGTTGAGCAGCGCAAACTGCTTTTGCACTTCTTCCAGCTGGCGCCCCACATCGGCAGGCCATTGCCCTGACTGCATGCCCCGGGCCAGCTCGTTGCTGCCCGACTGCGCCATCTTGCGGGCCAGCCCCATCACATCCACCGCCGCGCCGGGCAGCACCTGCAGGTACTGCTGGCAATAGGCCTTGGCCATGCGTTGCGACAACGCACGGAACCAGCCCGCATAGTTGATGGCACCGGACAACCCCATCTGTGCCTGGGCCCCACCGGCCACAATCGCCCAGGTGGGCAGCAGGATGCCTGCCGCCACCCACTGAACCGCCACGCGGCGCTGACAGGGCATGGCGTCGGCGGAGAACCTGTTCAATACCTCGCGAACTGGCATGGGAACCCTTTGAAATCGGATGCCTGCATTGTTGCGACGCAGCATTTCCATGCCCTGCGCCAGATCAAAGCGCCCCGCCATCCGCCGCAATCGTTTGCGCTGCAGCAACAAATCCGCCTTCAAGGTCATTCGCAGCAGGGCCTACAGGCACCCGTCAAACCTGACACACTGCGCCGCTCAGGAGACGAACATGTTGATACAACTGACCTACGCCAGCCGCACCTCCCGCGTGCTCGGCCCTGCGGACATCAAGGACATCTTGAGCGCCTCGCAGCGCAACAATGCCCGCGCGGGCATCACCGGCGCGCTGTGCCTGAACAACGGCATCTTCTTGCAGCAGCTCGAAGGCGACCGTGCTGCCGTCAACGCGCTGTACCACCGCCTGCTCAAGGACACGCGCCACAAGGACACGGCCGTGCTGGACTTTGGCGAGATCCCGCACCGCCGGTTTACCAGCTGGTCCATGGGGCTTCTGGGCTCGTTGGACGCCAACCGCCAGCTGTTCCTCAAATACTCCAGCACCCCCGATTTCGACCCGTTCAGCATGAACACCTTGACGCTGCGCAGCTTCTTTGACGAGATCCTGCAGAACGTGCGCTGGCTGGAGTGAGAAAATGCGGGGCATGTGCCCTCCCGTCCTGCTGAACGAGCCCACCCATGTCTGAACGCGTGATTCCGCTGGTCGATGAGCGCCTGGCCGCGCTGGCAGCCACGGTGCCAGCGCGGCTGGTGAGCCCCACGGGCCAACTCACCGACACGCGGGGCCGCCCGCTGCGCGACCTGCGCATCAGCGTGACGGACCGCTGCAACTTCCGCTGCAACTACTGCATGCCCAAGGAAGTGTTCGACAAGGACTACCCCTACCTGCCGCACGGGGCGCTGCTGAGCTTTGAAGAAATCACGCGGCTGGCGCGGCTGTTTCTGGCGCACGGCGTGCGCAAGATCCGCCTGACCGGCGGCGAGCCCCTGCTGCGCAAGAACCTCGAAGACTTGGTGGCGCAACTGGCCCAGCTGCGCACCGTGGACGGCGTGGCGCCCGACCTCACGCTCACCACCAACGGTTCATTGCTCGCACGCAAGGCCCAGGCCCTGAAGGACGCGGGCCTGAACCGCGTGACGGTGAGCCTGGACGGCCTGGACGACACCATCTTTCGCCGCATGAACGATGTGGACTTTCCGGTGGCCGATGTGCTGGCCGGCATCGAGGCCGCGCATGCGGCGGGCCTGTCGCACATCAAGGTCAACATGGTGGTCAAGCGCGGCACCAACGACCACGAGATCTTGCCCATGGCGCGGCACTTTCGCGGCACAGGCACCACCCTGCGCTTCATCGAATACATGGACGTGGGCGCCACCAACGGCTGGCGCATGGACGAGGTGCTGCCATCGGCCGAACTCATCGAACGCCTGCGCGCCGAACTGCCGCTGGTGCCGCTGGACCCGAGCAGCCCCGGCGAAACCGCCGAGCGCTGGGGCTATGCCGATGCGCAGGGCCAGCACGATCCCGCACTGGGCGAGGTCGGCGTGATCAGCAGCGTGACACAGGCCTTCTGCCACGACTGCAACCGCGCGCGCCTGTCCACCGAGGGCAAGCTCTACCTGTGCCTGTTTGCCAGCCAGGGCTACGACCTGCGCAGCCTGCTGCGCGGCGGCGCAAGCGATGCTGACATTGCCTCGGCCATCGCCCCCATCTGGCAGCAACGCAACGACCGCTATTCGGAGCTGCGCAGCAGCCTGCCCGCCGACACCGGCCAGGGCGCGCGCCGCGTTGAGATGAGCTACATCGGGGGCTAGTGTGCTGTCCCGCAAATAACTGCACATGAAATCGCGTCCTCACCCCCAAGGCTGCGTTGCAAATCCTCGCGATAGCTACGGCTATCACTGCGGTTTGCGCCTTGCCCTGGGCGCGATGCCATCGATTTCATTTCGTGCAGCTATTTGCGGCACAGCACACTAGCAGCTCTGTCGAAAAAGCGTTGCGCTCATGCACAGCGCCGGCTATCCAGCACACGACCCATTGCCCACAGGATTTCAATTGATCAATCAGCAAGACATTACCGGCCTGGTCCTCGCAGGGGGCCGCGGCTCCCGCATGGGCGGGGTGGACAAAGGCCTGCAGAACTTTCGCGGCCTGCCGCTGGCCTTGCACACGCTGATGCGGCTACAGATGCAGACCGGTGCCACCATGGTCAATGCCAACCGCAATCTGGCGGCCTACGAGGCCTTTGGCACGCCGGTGTGGCCGGACGTGCTGAGCGACTACGCCGGGCCCCTGGCAGGCTTTCTGACCGGGCTGGAGCGCTGCGAAACCCCCTGGCTGCTCACGGTGCCCTGCGACACGCCGCTGTTTCCGCTGGACCTCGCCCAGCGCCTGGCGGCAGCGGCAGACGCCGAGGGCGCCGACATTGCCATGGCCGCAGCCCCGGAAGACGACGGCAAGGGCCAGATCACCGTGCGCCCGCAGCCGGTGTTCTGCCTGCTGCGCGTGGACCTGCTGGAAAGCCTGGTCGCCTTCACCCAGGCCGGTGGCCGCAAGATCGACGCGTGGACCGGCCAGCACCGCTGCGCCATCGTGCCGTTCGACCGGCCGGGCGACAACCCCCAGGCCTTTTTCAACGCCAACACGCTGGCCGAGCTGCACGCGCTGGAAAACAGCAGCGCGCCCCAGGCCTGACCCGCGCGCCAACCCCATGAACAGTCGCCCCCCGGTGGACGCTGGCGCGGTGCAGATCCGCCCCCTGGTTGCCGCAGACGCATTGGCCTACAAGGCTTTGCGGGACGAGGCACTGCGCACAGCGCCGGATGCCTTCACCTCGGACTACGAATCCTCCGTGGGCCGCGATGCCAGCGAGTACGTGGCGCGTTTCGGCGCGCTGGAGTCCGGCCAGTTTTTCCTGGGCGCCTTCGACACGGCGGGCCAGCTGCTCGGCTGCCTGGGCTGCGAGCGCGAGCAACGCACCAAACAGCGCCACTGCGCGGTGGTGGTCGGCATGATGGTGTCGCCTGCTGCGCAGCGCCGGGGCGTTGGCCGGATGCTGGTGGAGGCCTGCGTGCAGGCCGCCAGCCAGGTGTCGGGGCTGACCCAACTGGTGCTCACCGTCACCGCGTCCAACCAGCACGTGGTGCGCCTGTACGAGCAGGCCGGGTTCCGCCCCTGGGGCCTGCTGCCCAACGCCATCGTGGTGGATGGCGTGGGCTACGACAAGCTGCACATGGTACGGCTGCTCTCCCACTGACTTCAAGCGAATCCCACCCATGAAAACCATTGCCCAGATTGCCGCCGAGTTGCAAGGCTACGACCCGCAGGCCCTGAGCGCCGCCGATGTGAACCAGTTTCTAGACCGGCTGGTTGAGCCCGTCACCGCCACCGAAGTGCTGCCGCTGTTCAGCGCGCTGGGCCGCGTGCTGGCGCAGGATGTGATCTCGCCCGTCAGCGTGCCGCCCCACGACAACTCGGCCATGGACGGCTACGCTTTTGCGGGCGCGCAACTGGCGGCTGGGCAGCCGCTCACCCTGCGCGTGGTGGGCACCGCCCTGGCGGGCAAGGCCTGGGCAGGCACGGTGGCTGCGGGCGAATGCGTGAAGATCATGACCGGCGCCATCATGCCCACCGGGCTGGACACCGTGGTGCCGCAGGAGTTCACCACCACCGCTGCCGACGGCCACGTGACCATCGCAGCCGATGTGCTGCGCGCCGGAGACAACCGCCGCTTCAAGGGCGAGGACATCATGGAAGGCCGCGTGGCCCTGGCCCGTGGCGAGTTGCTGACGCCCGCCGCCCTGGGCCTGGTGGCCAGCCTGGGCCTGCCCACCGTCACGGTGGTCCGTCGACTGCGGGTGGCGTACTTTTCCACCGGCGACGAGATCCTGAGCCTGGGCGAGGCTCCCCGCGAAGGCGCCGTGTACGACAGCAACCGCTACACCGTGTTCGGCCTGCTCACGCGCATGGGGGTGGAGGTGATTGACCTGGGCGTGGTGCGTGACGAGCCTGCACTGCTCGAAGCTGCCTTTCGTCAGGCGGCCCAGCAGGCCGACGCCATCATCACCAGCGGCGGCGTGAGTGTGGGCGAGGCCGACCACACCCGCACCATGATGAAAAAGCTGGGCGACGTGGCCTTCTGGCGCATCGCCATGCGCCCCGGCCGGCCCATGGCCGTGGGGCGCATCGGCAACGCAGAAAGTCAAGCTGTTTCGACCTCAAGCGCTAGTGCATCATGCGCCGGCAGCTATCACAATAATATCAACGCACCCACCGGTGGCGCTGTACTGTTTGGGCTGCCCGGCAACCCCGTGGCGGTGATGGTGACCTTTCTCGCCTTTGTGCGCCCCGCCCTGCTGCGCATGATGGGCAGCACCCGCGCGGCGCCCCCGCTGCTGCGCGCCATCAGCACCGAGCCCATGCGCAAGAAGCCCGGCCGCACCGAATACCAGCGTGGCCTGGTCACCACTGCCGCCGACGGCACGCTGCAGGTACGCACCACCGGCAACCAGGGCTCGGGCGTGCTCAGCTCCATGGTGCAGGCCAACGGGCTCATCGTGTTGCACCACGGGCAGGGCAATGTGGCGGTAGGCGACGCCGTGGATGTGATGGTGTTTGAGGGCGTGATCTGACACGGTAATGCGCAGCAGGCCGGTGCATGTCATCTGCCGCCGGATTCACCTGAAAACCGCCTTGCACAACAATCCCAGACAACGTATCGCGCCATGCCCTACGCCGCCCAACACCTTGCCCCCCCCCCATCCCGAGACGATGTGGACCGCCTGCCCGGCGCCACAGTGGTCGAGTTCGGTACCCCCTGGTGCGGCCACTGCCAGCGCGCTCAGCCATTGATCGAAACCGCCCTGAGGGACCGCGCGGACATTGCCCACGTCAAGGTGGAAGACGGCCCTGGCCAGCGCCTGGGCCGAACGTTCGGCGTGAAGCTGTGGCCGACACTGGTCTTTATGAAGGACGGCAAGGAGGTGGCACGCCTGGTGCGCCCGCAGAGCGGCCAGGAATTGCAGGACGCGGTGCAGGCGGTGCTGGCCTAAGCCACCCGCACTGCAACCCGCTGGACCCAGACCGTCCTCACGCTGGCACTGCACAACAGAAAGCAGAAAGCAGAAAGGGCCCTGCCGGGCCCTTTCTTGTCTTGTCTTGCTTTGCTTTTGCTGTTTTGGCAGCTCGCTTTGCACTCCCACTGAAGTCTACTTGGCCACATAGTCGTGCGGGTGCAGCGGGTGGGCCGGCTGATCCACGGCCACCGCTGTGTTGGCCCCCGGCACCGCCTTGCGGGCAAACAGCGTGTACATGGTGGGCACCACAAAAATGGTGAGCAGCGTGCCCAGCGACATGCCGCCCACAATCACCCAGCCGATCTGGGTGCGCGTTTCGGCACCAGCACCAGTGGCCAAAGCCAGAGGAATGGCACCCAGCACCATGGCCCCCGTGGTCATCAGGATGGGGCGCAGTCGCTGGGCCGAGGCCTTGACCAGCGCGTCCACCATCTCCATGCCCTCTTCGCGCAGCTGGTTGGTGAACTCCACGATCAGGATGCCGTGTTTGGTGATCAGGCCCACCAGCGTGATCAGCCCGATCTGCGAATAGACGTTGAGCGAGCCGCCGCTCCACTTGAGCGCCAGCAGCGCACCGATCATCGACAGCGGCACCGACACCATGATGACCAGCGGGTCGATGAAGCTTTCGAACTGCGCGGCAAGCACCAGGAAGATGAACACCAGCGCCAGCACAAACACCACGCCCAGCGCGCCTTGCGAGTTCTTGAACTCCCGCGAGGTGTCGTTCAGGTCGGTGGTGTAGCCGGGCTTGAGCACCTTGGCCGCCGTCTCGTTCATGAAGGTGATGGCCTGGCCCAGCGAGTAGTCGGACGACAGGTTAGCCGTGATGGTGGCCGAGCGGCGCTGGCCAAAGTGGTTCAGCTCGCGCGGGCTCACGCTTTCGCGCACGTTGACCAGGCTGGTCAGCGGGATCATCGCGTCGTTGCGGCCGCGCACATAGATGGTGTCGATGTTTTCAGGCGTGGTGCGGCCCCGGGCCTCGGTCTGCACGATCACGTCGTACTGCTCGGCATCGCGTTTGTAACGTGTGACGGTGCGGCCGCCCAGCATGGTCTCGATGGCTTTGGCCACCACTTCCACGCTCACCCCCAGGTCGGCGGCGCGTTCACGGTTGACTTCGATGCGCAGCTCGGGCTTGTTCAGGCGCAAGTCCACGTCGGGGGACACGATGCCGGGGTTCTGCGCGATCTCGGCCATGAATGCGGCCACCACCTTGCTCAGGTTCTCGTAGCTGTCCGAGGTCTGGATCACGTAGGTGAGGGGTCGCGAGCGAAAGCCCTGGCCCAGCGACGGCGGTGTGATCAGAAAAGCATTCACGCCGGGCAGGCCCGCCACCTTGGGCTGCACCTCCTTGGCCAGGGCCAGCGTGGTGCGGTCGCGCTTTTCCCAGTCCACGGTGCGGTAGATGACGCTGCCCTGTGCCACCGTGGGGTTGCCGATGTTGGCAAACACGCGGTCGAATTCGGGGTAGGTGTTGCCGATCTTTTCCAGCTCCAGCGCATACCGGTTGGTGTAGTCCAGCGTGGCGCCGTCGGGCGCGGTCACACTGGCCAAAATGGTGCCCCGGTCTTCCAGCGGCGACAGCTCCTGCCGCATGCTGGGGAAGACCAGCACCAGCGCCGCGCCGCTGAGGGCCATGACGCCCAGCACGATCCAGCGGGCCTGGAACAGCGCACCCCGCACGCCACTGCGCCCCGCGCCCGCCCCACCCCAGCGGGCCGTGACGAGCCAGCGCAGCAGGCGGCCATAGGCGTCCGACAGGGCCGTGAGCCAACGCTCCATGGAGCGGTCAAACCAGTTGGGATTCGGGTTGTGCTTGAGCAGCAGTGAACACATCATGGGCGAGAGCGTCAGGGCCACAAAGCCCGACACCACCACGGCCCCGGCCAGCGCCAGTGCAAACTCCACAAACAGGCGCCCCGTGCGGCCTGGCGTGAATGCGAGCGGCGCATACACCGCCACCAGCGTGAGCGTCATGGCCACGATGGCAAAGCCGATTTCACGGGCACCCTTGATGGCGGCCGAGAACGGGTCAAGCCCCTCTTCGATGTGGCGGTAGATGTTCTCCAGCATCACGATGGCGTCGTCCACCACCAGGCCAATGGCCAGCACCAGCGCCAGCAGCGTGAGCGTGTTGATCGAAAAGCCCGCCAGTGCCATCAGCGCAAAACTGCCCACCAGGCTGACCGGGATGGTGATGATGGGGATGATGGACGCCCGGAAGGTGCGCAAGAACACAAAGATCACCAGGGCCACCAGCACAACGGCCTCAATGATGGTGGAGTACACGCTCTTGATGGAGCGGTCGATGAACAGCGAGTTGTCGTTGGCAATGTCGATGCCGATGTCTGGCGGCAAGTCGGCCTTGAGCAGGGGGATCATGGCGCGCACGCCCTTGGACAGCTCCAGCGGGTTGGCCGTGGCCTGGCGGATCACGCCCACCGAGATGGCATCGCGCCCGTTGAGCCGCACGCGGCTGCGGTCGCTGGCGGGGCCTTCTTCCACCCGCGCCACATCGCGCACACGCACCGAGAACCCGTTGACCGTGCGAATCACGATGTCGGAAAACTGGGCTGGGGTTTTCAGGTCGGTCTGCGAGGTCACGCTGAACTCGCGCTGTTGCGACTCGATGCGGCCCGCGGGCAGCTCCAGGTTGTTGCGGCGGATGGCGTCTTCCACGTCCTGCGTGGTCAGGCGGTAACCGGCCATGCGTTCGGGGTCCAGCCACACCCGCATGGCGTATTTGCGCTCGCCGTAAATCGGCACGTCGGCCACGCCGGTCACGGTCTGCAAACGGGGCTTGACGATGCGATTGATGAGGTCGTTGACCTCCAGCGGGGTGCGCGTGTCGCTGCTGAAGGCGAGCCACAGCACGGGCGATGCATCGGCCTCCACCTTGGCAATCACGGGCTCATCCACCGCGAGCGGCAGGCGGTTGCGCACACGGGCGGTGCGGTCGCGTACTTCAGCGGCGGCGTTGTCAGCGTCCTTCTCCAGGCGAAAGCGCACGCTGATCTGGCTTTGCTCGGCCCGGCTGATGGAGGTGATCACATCCACGGCGTCGATACCGGCGATGGAGTCTTCGAGCGGCTTGGTCACCTGCGATTCGATGACCTCGGCCGACGCGCCCGCATACCGCACGCTGACGGTCACCACGGGTTCGTCGATCTTGGGGTATTCGCGCACCGACAGGCGTGTGAAGCTCACCGCGCCAATCAACAGCACCAGCAGTGACAGCACGGTGGCAAACACCGGCCGGCGGATGGAGATTTCAGCGAGTTGCATGGCAGTCCAGAGGCATCAGAGGGTGACGACAGGCAGTCCGTCAGACGGGAGGGCGGCTGCCAGTGGGCGTGGACCGGCTGGAGGTTCCGGCCAGCTGGCAAGGGTTGGGGCCGGGCAGCGGATCGGTTTCGCTGCGAGCCGCCATCATGCTGGCCCCCGAGGGGGCGGCAGCAGGAGATGGAGATGCCGATGCCACAGAGGCGCTCGGCGCAGGCGCAGGCGCATCAGCCACTGGTGCTGCCTTTTGGCCCGCCCCAGTCGCAGCACCTGAAGCGCCCGAAGCCGACCGCGTTGCCGCGGCCGCCGCACCACCGTTGCCCTGCTTGCCCAGCTCCACCACGCGCACCTCGGTGCCGTCCTTGCGGATGCGCTGCTGGCCCGCCGTGACCACCAGGTCTCCAGCGCTCAAGCCGTCCACCACCTCCACCCACCCAGGTGAACGGACGCCCAGTTTGACCGGCGTGCGGCGCGTCACCTTGCTACTGGGCTCCTTGCCTTCCACCACTTTGAGCACATAGGGGCTGGTGCCGTCAGGCACGATGGCTTCCTCGGGCACCACAAGCGCGTCGCTGCGTTCGGAAAACACGGTCGTCACCCGCGCGAACATGCCGGGGCGCAGCTGTAGGCGGCGGTTGTCGATGCAGCCACGCACCGCGATGGCCCGCCCATCCGCATCGATCTGTGGGCTGATGGCCTGCACCACGGCGGCGTAACGCGCGCCCGGTAGTGCATCAAACGTGACCTGCGCGGTCTGCCCCGGGCGCACCTTGCCCTGCAACCGCTCGGGCAGGCGGAAATCGACATACACCGCATCAAGGTCTTCGATGTTGACGATATCGGCCCCGTCCTTGAGGTAGTCGCCCACGTTCACGCCCCGAATGCCTGCGATGCCATCGAACGGGGCCAGGATCTTGAGGCGCTGGGCCGTGGCCTGGGCCAAAGCCAGCTTGGCCTGGGCCACTTCGAGGTTGGCCGCACTCTCGTCCACCGAACGCTGGCTGATGAAGCCCTGGGCCACCAGCTCCTGATTGCGCTTGTGGTTGGCCCGCGCAATCGACAACTCGGCCTGGCTTTGCTGGATCTGCGCACGCGGCAACTGGTCATCCAGCTGCACCAGCACTTGCCCGCGCCGCACACGCTGGCCGTCACGGAAGTTGAGCTGGGTGACGCGCCCGCCCACCTCGGGCCGCAGCATCACGCTCTGGCGCGACCGCAGGCTTCCCACGGCTTCGGCATCGTCGCGCAGCGCCATCTGCCGCACGGTCACCGTTTCCACGGCCACGGGGCGGCCAGAACCAGCGGGCGCGGTGCCACCAGCCGATGCGCCAGCGCCTGCACCGCCCGCCCCGGCCTCGGTACGCTGCTGCGGCTGCACGGGCTTCTGCAGCCACCAGGCAGCGCCCGATGCGGCAGCGATGCCGATGACAGCGAAAACGAGGTACTTGTACTTGCTCTTGGACGCCATGGGTCAATCAATCCAGTGAGGTGGGATGCGCAGTCACACAATGTAACAGTGGGTGTGTGCAGCCGCAGCCACCCGCAGCAATATCCCGGAGCATTCGCCGCTGGTGTGTGATGGCCGTACTGGCCGCATTGGACGCGGGCGCAAAAAAAGCCTCCGAAGAGGCTTGCATGCGGTGAGCAGCTGGCGATGGATCTACCTGCGGCCCAGGGCCTGGTCCACGCCCCGGTTGGCCAGCGCGTCGGCCCGCTCATTGCCCGGGTCGCCCGAATGCCCTTTCACCCAGCGCCATTCGATCCGGTGTCCGCCGGTGCTGACCAGCGCATCCAGCCGCTGCCACAGCTCCACGTTCTTGACCGGCTGCTTGGAGGCCGTGCGCCAGCCCTTGGCCTTCCAGCCATGGATCCACTCGGTAATGCCCTTGCGCACGTACTCGCTGTCCAGGTACAGCGTCACGGCACAGGGGCGCTTGAGGGCCGACAGCGCCTCGATCACCGCCATCAGCTCCATGCGGTTGTTGGTGGTACCCAGTTCGCCGCCAAACAGCTCTTTTTCGGTCGCGCCAGAGCGCAGCAACACGCCCCACCCGCCGGGGCCCGGATTGCCTTTGCAGGCGCCATCGGTGTAAATATCTACCTGGTTCAAACTCTGTTCCTGACAATGAGGTGGATGGTTGCCATGACGAGGCATGGAAGCCCACGGCAACCGCGAAAGGCTGTGCTCAAGGCTTGTGCCGGGCTGCAGTGGGCGCAGTGCGCGAAGGATTCACCCCGCTTTGAGACACCCGGTTGGCGATGGGCACGGTGCCTGCAGCACGCTGGCGGTGGGTGCGCCAGGCGGGCTCCAGCAAGCGCATGCCATGCACCCGTTTGACGGCCACCAGAAAATACGCGGCACCCAGAATGGGCCACCATTTCTCGCCCAAAGGGTCCATCCAGCCAAAACGCTCCAGCCACTGCGCGCTGCGCACCGCTGGACGATAACAGCCAAATCGGGCAGATTCGACCTCGAAGTTCAAAAGCCGCAGCCAATCGCGCAGGCGGCGATAGCCGATGAACTCGCCCACGTCGGGCAGGTACAGCGTGCCCCGCCCCAGGCGCTGGTACAGCCGCGCGCGCCGCTGCCGCAGGCCCCACAGGCTGGTGGGGTTCAGGCCGCTGATGACCACACGCCCTTCAGGGACCAGCACCCGCTCCACCTCGCGCAGCGCGGCATGGGGGTCAATGCTCAACTCCAGCGTGTGGGGCAACACCAGCAGGTCCAGGCTCGCTGCGGGGAAGGGCAAGGCCACAGGCTCGGTGAGCAGGTCCACCGCGCGGCGCTGCAGCGGCCCATCGTCATCACCGGTCTCCACAAAGGCGATGGAGCCCTCCGCGGCCTCCTGCCCCATCGCAAGCCACTGGTGGGGCATGCGGTTGGCGCGCAGGCCGTCCAGCAGCGGCATGCCGAGCTGGAGACTGTGATAGCCAAAAATATCGGCCACCGCCTCGTCAAAGCGTGCCTGCTCCCATGCGAGCAGGTAGCGGCCAGGGGGGGAGTCGAACCAGTGGTGCAAACCTATAATTTGATCGCTCATGAACTTGCTACCGCTGCCCGCCTTTACCGACAACTACATCTGGATGCTGCACGACGGCCGCCAGGCCATCGTTGTGGACCCGGGAGAAGCCGCGCCGGTGGAGCAGGCCTTGCACCGCTGGGGCCTGTCATTGCAAGCCATTCTAGTCACGCACCACCATGCCGATCATGTCGGCGGAGTCGATGCCCTGCGCCAAGCCACCGGGGCACAGGTGTATGGCCCAGCGCGGGAGCGCATGCCCGAGCCGCTGGAGCGGCTGGCGCAAGGCGATACCGTCAACGCGCTGGGGCTTCAGTTCCAGGTCATCGACGTGCCAGGGCACACGGCGGGCCACATTGCCTACTACTGCCCCGAGATGGACGGAGCGCCCCTGCTTTTTTGTGGCGATACGCTGTTCTCAGGCGGTTGTGGCCGGCTGTTTGAAGGCACACCTGCGCAAATGCTCGACTCGCTGGACCGGCTGGCGGCACTGCCTGGCAACACCCGGGTGTGTTGCACCCACGAGTACACACTGTCTAACCTGAAGTTTGCGCGGGCCGTGGAACCTGGCAACGCCGCCCTGCTCCACTACAGCAGCCGATGCGAAGCCCTGCGGGCGCAGAACCAGCCCACACTGCCTTCGCACATGGCGCTGGAGCGAGACATCAACCCCTTTCTGCGCGTGCGGCAGGACCCGGTGGCGCAAGCCGCCCAGGGCTACGACGCGCAGGTGCCCCTTGACGACGCCGTAGCGGTGCTGGCCGCGCTGCGTCAATGGAAAAACGAGTTCCGATGAAAATTTTGCACATTGCCTGCCTGGCCGGCCTTCTGTGGCTGACAGGCTGCGCCACTACGGGCTCGACGCCCGACCAGGCTTCCGCCAGCGGAAACACCACCAGCACCAAGGGCCCTGCGTCGCCCCACACCCCTGTCATCCCCAACGGCCCGCTCAAACCCATCACTGCCGCGCAAGCCACGAGTGGCGAGGTGGCATCGCTCTCGGCCCCCGCCGACTTGTGGGACCGCATCCGGCGTGGCTTTGCCATGCCCGACCTGCAGCATGAGCTGGTACAGGACCGCGAGCAGTGGTACGCCACGCGCCCCGACTACATGCAGCGCATGACGGAGCGTTCCAGCAAGTACCTGTTCCATATTGTTGAAGAGCTGGAACGCCGGGGGATGCCGACCGAACTGGCGCTGCTGCCCTACATTGAAAGCGCGTTCAACCCCCAGGCCGTATCGAGCGCCAAGGCCGCAGGCATGTGGCAGTTCATGCCTGCCACGGGCAATTATTTCGACCTCAAGCAGAACGCCTTCCGCGACGACCGTCGCGACGTGCTGGCGTCCACCCGGGCGGCACTCGACTACCTGCAAAAACTCTACGGCATGTTTGGCGACTGGCACCTTGCCCTGGCCGCCTATAACTGGGGTGAAGGCAGCGTAAGCCGGGCCATTGCCCGCAACCAGAAGCTGGGCCTGGGCACCACTTACACCGACCTGAACATGCCCGCGGAAACCCGCATGTATGTGCCCAAGCTGCAGGCCGTCAAGAACATCGTGGCCAACCCCGATGCCTTCCGCACCGAGCTGCCCCTGATCGAGAACCACCCCTACTTCCAGACCGTGGACATCACGCACGACATCGATGTGTCGCTGGTGGCCACACTGGCGGGTATTCGCGAGGAAGACTTCCGTGCCCTCAACCCGTCGTACAAGCGACCCGTGATCCTCGCCGCCGGGACGCCGCAAATCCTGCTGCCCTGGGACAACGCCAAGGTCTTCCAGCGCAACCTGGAGGCCAAGCGTGAAGGCCAGTACGCGAGCTGGACCGTGTGGTCTGTGCCCACCACCATGACGGTGGCTGAGGCGGCACAACGTGCCGGCATGAGCGAGGCGGATCTGCGCAGCATGAACAACATCCCGCCGCGCATGCTGATCAAGGCGGGCTCGGCGCTGATGGTGCCCCGCTCCACCACCACCCGGCAAGACGTGTCGTCCCACTTGGCCGACAACGGCCAGCTGAGCCTTACCCCCGAGATCGTCACCCGCCGCACCACGGTGCGGGCCGGCAAGGGCGACACGGTGGCCAGCATTGCGCGGCGCTACAAGTTGGCAGCCGCCAACGTGGCGGACTGGAACGATGTGCGGGCGAATGCCGCATTCAAGGTAGGCCAGCAGATTGTGGTGTACCTGCCGGTACGCCAGAGTCAGGCGCGCAGCAGCGGCGGCAGCGCTCGCGCATCGGCCGCCCCCGCGGGCAAACGCCAGGCTCCAGCGCCTGCGCGGCGTGGCGGATCCCCCTCCAAGGTCAAACGCCGCTGAGCCGCAGGCGCCTCAGTAAAGCCACCTGGGCCCGGCGAAGCCCGGCATTGCTTGGCCGGTCGCTGGGCCCCCGCATCAGAACCGGAGCGTGTGCATGCCCAGCAGCCCCAGGATTCCCATGATGATGAGATAAAGCGCCACGATGGTGCTGAGCAAACGCGGCATGACCAGAATGAGGATGCCTGCGATCAGGGAGACGAGCGGGCCGATGCTGAGGCTCAGCGACATGGTGGATAGTCCTTGAAAAATGGCACGGGAATGGCGCAGCACAAGTGCTGCGTGTGTAGCCTGCGCAATGCGTATCGCACGGTGTGATTGCGGTGCAGTGGCAGGTGGGCAGGCGGCTGACACTGTAGTCGATGCCAGGGCCCTCAGAGCCTGTTGACGGTCTCGCAGGAGAGGTAAGCAGGCCCTTGGGGTCTCCCGCCGCAGCGGCTTGTCAGACGCTGTACTTTTGGCGGGCTTTGCGCACCAGATCGTTGCTGGACGTACGCGCCAGTTCGACCTTGGCCTCGGCCAGTTCGGGCAACACGCGCGACAACACCCGCAGTGCGGTAGCCGGGCCTTCGTCCGGCATCAGGCCGTTGGTGGAGTAGGTCTCGCGCACCCGGCTGAACGCCGCCAGATAGAGCCCCCGGTCGCCCATCAGGTAGGCGGGAGGCACCGCCTTCACCAGGTCTGCCGGTGCTGCCGTCTGCAGCCACTTGAGCGCATGCACAACGCCATTGACCAATGCCTGGGCCTGGGCAGGCTGCTTCTGGATGAAGGCCTGCGGGGCATACAGGCAACTGGCGGGCATGGTGCCACCGAACATGTCCTGCGCTGCCTTGAGAGAGCGCAGATCGCCCACGATGCGGGTGTCAGCCTTTTGCTCCAGCAAGGTCATGATGGGATCGGCATGGCACAGTGCATGCACCTGGCCGGAACGCAGCGCGTTCATGGCATTGGTGCCCGAGCCCACCCCCACAAAACCCACATCGCGCAACGGCACGCCCGCACGCATCAGCATCAGGCTGGCTGCCAGGTGGGTGGATGAGCCCACCGACGACACCCCCACCTTGCGCCCCGCCAGGTCGCCCAGGTCCTTGTACGCAGGCACCGACCGCAGGGACACACCCAGCGCCAGCTGCGGGGCCCGCCCCTGCAGCACCAGCGCACGGTATGCATGACCTCGCGCCTGCGCACGCAACACGTGCTCGAAGGCACCGGAACAGACATCTGCCGCACCGTCCTGTACCGCCTGCCAAGCAAGCGCTCCCGCAGAATAGTCCCGCACCACCACGTCCAGGCCTTCCTGGCGGAAGTACCCCAGCGCATCGGCCAGCGCCAGCGGCAGGTGGTACAGAACGCCCTGCCCTCCGACCGCCACGGTCACCCGCCCGAGAGCAGCACCATCGGTCTGCGCACGCACCCGGATGGCAGGCGCCCACACCGCAGCCGCCGACAAGGCAGATACGGCGCCAAAGGCGCGGCGGGTGAGTGGAGGCAGGGACATGGAATCAGGCAAAAAGACAATGCTGCATTGCAACAATCGTGCCGCAGCACAGGCGAAACCGCATCAGGGTGAATCCCTGCGGGTTACTACGTACCGAGATAGACAGCCTTCAACCGCAGCACACCGCAAGACGGGTGGCGCGCCCCCCGGGGCGCTCAACGGTAACCGATGAACAGGATGGCAATATTGACCAGAAAACCACCGGCCCAGACTGCGCTGCGGGCCATCGGCATGTCGGCCACGTACATCATCACGTAGAAGATGCGCAGGAAGACATACAACAACGCCAGCAGGTCCAGCAACGTCTGCCCCGCGCCCAGCAGGTGCGCAATGATGACCGCGCCGATGAAAAACGGCAGCGCTTCAAAGCTGTTGGCCTGCGCTGCGTTGGCGCGTCCGCGCCAGTCGGTCTGCCGCGAGAGCCAGCCGCGCGGATCGTGGTTGTCAAAACCGCCTTCTTTGCGGGACTTGCCAAAGTTGCCACTTTTGGCCAACCAGGCACAAGCGATGGGCAGCAGTGCTGCGAACAGCACGCACCAATAGGCCACGGTGAACCGCGCGACGTGCAAGGTGGTATTCATTTTCGAGGCTTTTGAGGGCAACAGCGCAGCAAATACAAGCGCTGGTAGCTATTAAATTGAGAGTATTTTAGCCGCAGACATTGTCGGGGCGACGGGCTGGCAGGCGCCTTGGCGTCACCGGCGATCCACCAGCGCATGCGCGATCGTTCCCAGGTCCACGTACTCCAGCTCACTGCCGACAGGCACGCCGCGCGCGAGCCGCGTGACATGCAACCCACGGCTCTTCAGCGCCTCGCTGATCACATGCGCAGTCGCCTCCCCCTCGGCATTGAAGTTGGTGGCCAGGATCACCTCCTGAACGGTGCCATCCGTGGCGCGCTCCATGAGCTTGTGCAGGCCGATCTCCTTGGGACCGACACCATCGAGCGGGCTGAGCCGCCCCATCAACACGAAGTACAACCCCTTGAAGGCCCCCGTGCGCTCCAGCGCAGACTGGTCAGCGGGCGTCTCCACCACACACAGCCGCGTGGCATCGCGGTCAGGGTCCAGGCAGGTGCTGCACACCTCCGCCTCGGTGAAGGTATGACAACGCGCGCAGTGGTGCACCGTGCCCACCGCTTCCGAGAGCGCACGCGACAGGGTCAGCGCGCCTTCGCGATCGTGCTGCAACAGATGAAACGCCATGCGCTGCGCAGACTTCACCCCCACCCCCGGCAACCGGCGCAGAGCCTGGATCAAAACGTCGAGGGAGTTGGTGGTGGACATGGAAACGAGCGGTGCAGGAAAGATGCGAGGAACGAGCGGGGCAAGGCTTCGACAAGCTCAGCCCCAAAGGATGCCAGCAAAACAACAGGCATGTGGTCCTTGCCTTCACACCCCGCCCTCAAGGGCGTAGCGAGCGGGATCAGCTGCCAGGCGGACGGAGCACAGCCACCGGAACGTACTTGAAGTACGCGAGGATGGCGAGCACCGCCCAACGACGCAGATGGCCCGCTCGGTAGCTAACCCTCAGAAAGGGAATTTCATGCCGCCGGGGAGGCCTGGCATACCTTGCGTCAGCTTGCCCATCTTCTCCGAAGATGTCTCCTCCGCCTTGCGCACCGCCGCATTGAACGCAGCCGCCACCAGGTCTTCCAGCATGTCCTTGTCTTCGGCCAGCAGGCTCGGGTCGATGGTGATGCGCTTGACGTCGTGCTTGCAGGTCATGACCACCTTCACCAGGCCCGCGCCCGATTCGCCTTCCACTTCAATGAAGGCCAGCTCGTCTTGGGCCTTCTTGAGGTTGTCCTGCATGGCCTGGGCTTGCTTCATCAGGCCGGCGAGTTGTCCTTTGTTGAACATGGTGTGGTTTCCTTTGCTTTCTTTCTGGTTGATCGATTCCCACGTGGGGACTGAAATTCAGTATCCGAAATTCACGGTATTGTGCTTTGCACCGTTAGCGGCCATCGAAACTGCCGCTGCCCAGACCAGTGCTCCCGCGCAAGGGCCGCCCCGCCGCGCTGGGAGCGTTCCCCTCCCGCGAAGCGAGAGAGGGGGAAGGCGCCGAAGGCGACTCAGGGGGTGTTTCATCTCACGCGGGCTTGATACTGCCCGGCACGATTCTCGCGCCGTAGTCACGCATCAGCGATTGCACGAAGGGATCGTTGTGCACGATTTCTTCCGCGCGGCGTTGGCGCTCGGCGGCGGCGGCGGCGTTGCGACGGGCGGGGCTGTCGATGACCACGCCCACTTCCACGCTGATCTGGGTCGCATGGCCCGCAGCTTCAAGGGCCGCACGCAGGCGCTCGCGCGCCGTGGGCTGGTTGAGCGATTCGCGCTCGACGCGCAACAGCCAGTGACCACCGTCGCGGGCCACCAGCTGCGACTGCAGGGCCAGTTCGCGCACCAGAGCCGTGATGGCCTCTGCTGCCACCAGTTGCTGCACCGTGGCATGCCAGACGTCCCCCTCTTCGGTGGGGGTGTAGCGGGCAGATACCGGGGTCGGTGCAGACAGTGGAAGCGGCTGCAACCGCTCGCCGGGCTCGGGGGACTCACGCACCGGGATTGCTACATATTCAGGAGCATTCTGTGCTTTGAATGATTGCGCTACACCGGGATCAAACCTCTCGGTGGTGCGTACCGGCAACGCCGTGGCAGCGGGTGCAGCCGCAGTGGTCACAGTACCGGGCTCGTCAGAACCTGGCCATGGGGGTGGCTCAGAATCGTTGAACGACTCTGACGGATGGTCTCCGGCGCCAGAAGGTGCGGTGCCTGCAGCGACTGCTTGAACGGGGGCCGGAACTGCAGGCGCGGGGGCCGCAGACGGGACTTGCTGGGCAGCACGCACCGGAGCTGCAGGCGCCGACGGTACAGGCAGGGCCTGGGGGGGCTTCACCGCTGCCCCTCCCACAGGCCCTGGCGTGGCCACCACTGCAGCAGGGGCTGCAGCAGTTGATGCAACAGCGCCTGAGGGGGGCGTTTCAGCCCGCGTCAGAGTTTTTTTTTCAGCCGATTCGCCGATGCCGCTGGCAGGCTTGAAGGCCAGCAGGCGCAGCAGCACCATGGTGAGTGCCGCGTACTCGTCGGGCGCCAGGCCCAACTCGCCGCGCCCGTGCAGGCACAGGCTGTAGAGCAACTGCGTTTCATCGGCGGGCATCAGTGCAGACAGGCGGGCTGTTTCAGCAGCCTCGGGGTCGTCTGCGTCCACGGCACCGGCCATCTGGGGCACGGCCTGGAACACGGCCATGCGCTGCAGCACGGCACTCATCTCTTCGAGCGTGGAGGCGGCAGACAGCCCGTTCATGCGCAGCGTGTCCGAGGTCTCCACCACGGTTTTCCCGTCACCCTGGGCGAGCGCTTCGATGAGCCGGAACACATAGGAGCGGTCCACCGCACCCAGCATCTGGCGCACACCGGCTTCCTGCAGCTGGCCGCTGCCAAAGGCAATGGCCTGATCGGTCAGCGACAGTGCATCGCGCATGGAGCCGCGCGCAGCGCGCGAGAGCAGGCGCAGCGCCTGGGGCTCGGCAGGCACGTTCTCGGTCGCCAGCACCTGCGTGAGGTGCGAGAGGACGGTTTCAGGCGCCATGGGGCGCAGGTTGAACTGCAGGCAACGGCTCAGCACCGTGACCGGCACCTTCTGCGGGTCGGTCGTGGCCAGCACAAACTTGAGGTACTCAGGCGGCTCTTCCAGCGTCTTGAGCATGGCGTTGAACGCCGTGTTGGTCAGCATGTGCACTTCGTCGATCATGAAGACCTTGAAGCGCCCCTGCACCGGCTTGTAGACCGCCTGCTCCAGCAGGCTTTGCACTTCGTCCACGCCCCGATTGGAGGCCGCGTCCAGCTCGGTGTAGTCCACAAAGCGGCCGCTGTCGATGTCGGTGCAGGCCTGGCACACGCCGCAGGGCGTAGCGGTGATGCCGCCAGTGCCGTCCGCCCCCTGGCAGTTGAGCGACTTGGCCAGGATGCGCGACACCGTGGTCTTGCCCACGCCGCGCGTACCGGTAAACAGGTAGGCGTGGTGCAGGCGCTGCTGGGTCAGCGCATTCGACAAGGCCTGGACCACATGTTCCTGCCCCACCATCTCGGTGAAATTGCGGGGACGGTACTTGCGGGCGAGCACGAGGTAGGACATGCGGGCGATTCTACGGGCTGGGCCATGCGCCCCTGGCGCCGCCAGGGCAAACAAAACAGCCGCTGAAAAATCAGGGCCTCCATCCGACGTACAATCAGCGGTGACGGGCCTCCTCGCATGGTGAAGCGGCCAACCGGGTCAGGTGGGGAACCAAGCAGCCCTAACTGTGGAGTCAGTGCCGGGGGTAAGGCTCGTCAACTTCTTTTTTTTGCGCGGTCGCGCAAAAATTCCCATATCCAGCATTTCCGTAGTGCGCCTCAGCGCCTTCTCATTCCGTTTCCAAATCATTCGTGTCTAGGCGCGAAGCCGCAGACAGTGCTGTAGCACGGCAAGGCGAAGCAACAACGACACGGGTGATTTCGAGACGGAATCAAGCCCCTGCGGACTGCCCCAGCCAGCGCAGCGCCCCCTCTCCCGCCACACGGCCGCTGGCCATGCTGGCGGTCAGCAGATAGCCCCCGGTGGGCGCCTCCCAGTCCAGCATTTCGCCCGCGCAAAACACACCTGGTAACGCCGTCGCCATGAGGTGTGCGTCCATCGCTTCAAAAGCCACACCGCCCGCCGTGCTGATGGCCTCGTCCAGCGGGCGCGTGGCCACCACGGTGATGGGTAAGGCTTTGATGGCATGGGCCAGTGCCACGGGGTCGTTCATTCCGTCCTTGCCCAGGTGTTCGTACAGGATGCCCGCCTTGATGCCATCCAGGCCCAGGCGGCTCTTGAGGTGGCTGGAGAGCGACCGGGAACCGCGCGGGTGGCGCACTTCCACCAGCACGCGCTCAGGCGCATGGTCGGGCAGCAGGTCGAGGTGGAACGTGGCGTGGCCATGGGCCTCCACCTCGTCGCGCAGCAGGTGCGACGCGGCATAGACCAGGCTGCCTTCCACCCCTGTGGCCGTGACCACAAACTCGCCCCGGCGGCTGAAGCTGTGGCCCCGGCTGTCGGTAAAGCTGAGCGCCACGGTCTTGAAGGGCTGGCCCACAAACTTCTCGGCAAAATGCGGCGTCCAGCCCACGGTGGGCGCAGGCGTGCGGCCCAGCAGCTCCTGCAGAAAGGCGCGGCGCGTCTCGCCCGCAGGTGCGTCTGCACGCAGCACATCAAAGCCGCAGTTGGACGGGCGCAGCGGCGCCACGGCCACACCCTGCTGCGCCAGCAGCGGCACCCAGGCACCGTCAGACCCCAGGCGTGCCCAGCTGCCGCCGCCCAGCGCCAGCACCACCGCCTTGGCCGCCACCCGCACCTCGCCAGCCGGTGCGGTAAAGCGCAGCGCCCCCTCCTCGGCCCAGCCCAGCCAGCGGTGGCGCATGTGGAACAGAACCCCTTGCCCGCGCAGGCGCTGCAGCCAAGCGCGCAGCAGCGGCGCGGCCTTCATGTCGGTGGGGAACACGCGGCCCGAGGTGCCCACAAAGGTCTCCACCCCCAGCCCCTGCGCCCAAGCGCGCAGCTCAGGGCCGCCAAAAGCCTGAATCAGAGGCTCAATCTGTGGTTCGCGCCCGGCATAGCGACTCACAAAAGGCGCGTGCGGCTCGGAATGCGTGAGGTTGAGCCCGCCCTTGCCCGCGAGCAGAAACTTGCGGCCCACCGAAGGCATGGCGTCAAACACGTGCACGGCCACCCCCGCCTGGGCCAACACCTCTGCGGCCATGAGACCCGCCGGACCACCGCCGACGACGGCCACGTCGCACTGCAAAGCCTCCGCAGACTGGGCAAGTGCAGGGGATGTATCGGAAGGAGGAAGGGGGTGGGACACGTAAGGGCCTTGCTGAATAAAGGAGCGCGTTGCGGGGGCGGCACGTCAGAACAGGGAGCCTTGCGGAGAATCCGCAGGGCCTGGCGCGGTGGGCGCGCGCTCTGGTTGTGCTGGAGCAACCGGCGCAATGGGGGCAACGGGCGGGCGAGTATGCCCCACCACAAGGGCCTGGGCCGCCGATGCCCCTGCTGAGCCCGGCGTATCGCCCACCATTACCAACCGCCCATCGCCCGTGAGAAAGGCGGCATGCACCACCTCGCCCGGCATCAGGGCCTGTACGGCTTCGCGGTAACGCTGCAACTGGGCCACCAGTGCCTGCTGGCGCTGGGGTTGGGTGGCGCTTTTGTAATCCAGCACCCACCAGCCGGCCTCTGCATCGCCGGCGTGTGCCGCGCGGCGCTGCACCAAGCGGTCGATGCGCAGGCTCTGCCCCTGGTAGTGCAGCGGCGCTTCGTTGATGGCGGTCTGCACCAGGGCAGCGTCCCACGCCCAGGCCCCCTCGCCCGCCAGAATGGCCTGCGCCATGCGGGCGGCCAACTCGGCGGCAGCGGGGGCAATGTCGTGGTCCAGAGCCAGGCGGGCAATGCGCGCGGCAGCCCAACCCTGGGCGCGCAAGTCGGCCAGTGGGGCACCAGCCACGCCGGCTTGCTCCAGCAGCTGGTGCATGGCATCGCCCTGGCGCGACAAGGGGGTGGATTCTCCGTCGCCCGGCATGGCCACAGGGCTGTCGCCCGGCAATCCCGCATCGGTTTGCACGCGCGCGCTTTGCAGCGCCTCGGGCAGCGCGGGCAGGCAGGGGATGGTGAAGGTCTGGGCGGGCGCTACGGCCGCCACGGCATGTTCTGCGGGGGCCAACGCCTGCGTGTCCACTTCAGTGACCAAGGGAGCGAGCCGATTCCACCAACTGCCGGGGGCCGAGTTACCGGGCTGCACAGACGACAGGGCCAGGCAATGCTTGGCACGCGTCATGGCCACGTAGAGCATGTTCAGTTCCTCGCGGCTGCGGGCCTGCTGCTCGGCGGCGAGCGCATCCACTGCGCTGGGTGGCGGGTTCGATTCGCTGGCCAAAAAGACGAAGGCAGACGGCACGGCCTGCTCGCCAGGCCAGTCCACCAGCACGCCCATGGTCTCGGCCTTTTGTGGACGGGTGTCGGTATCGAGCAGCAGCACGCAATCGGCCTCCAGCCCCTTGGCACCGTGCACCGTCAGCAAGCGGATGGCCTGCGCATCCGCCCGGCCTGGGGCGCGCACACCGCCCTTTTTCATGGCCCGCACAAAGGCATAGGGCGTGAGGTAACGCCCCCCGTCGTGCTGCAACGATGCCGCCAGCAGTGCGCGCAGATTGGCCTGCACGGACTGGCGCTGGGTGACAGGTGCTGCGGCAGCAAAGCGGGCCAGCACGTCACCGTGTTCGTAAATGGTGTGCAGCGCGTCGTGGGGCGGCAAAGTACCCACCCACGTCTGATATTGGGCCAAAACGGCTCCAAGCGCTTGATATTCATTCGCTAGCAGCTCACTTTTCAATAGCAACTCAAACCAGCTACAGCCCGCGTGTTCCGGCTGGCGGAGCAACAACGCCAGCGCGACCAGCGCGTCGTCGCCCAGTCCAAACAGGGGTGACTTGAGCGCGCGTGCCAAAGACAGGTCGTGTGTGGGCGACACCAGTACGTCGAGCAGCGCCACCATGTCCTGCACCTCGGGCGCGTCAAACAGGTCGGCTTTTTCGGGCTGCACACAGGGCAGGTGCAGGGCGCGCAGGGCATCTTGCATGCTGGCCAGGCGGTCGCGCTTGCGGGCCAGCACCAGAACCTCTTTGGGCGGCGTGCCGCTGGCAATCTGCGCGGCCACCCAGGCGGCGGCCTGGGTGCATTCGCGCATGCGCTGGGTTTCTTCGGCCTCGTGGCGCGGTTCGGTCAGGCTGTCGCGCCAGGCCAGCGGGTCGCGCGCTGCGCCCTGGCCATCGTCGTCCGCGTCGGTGATGGCGGGCAGGCGCAGCAGCTGGCCTGTATGTTTCGATTCAGTGGTGTGGTCGCGGAATCCGCTGGTCTCGTGCTGCGCCTGGGCCTCGCCCATCACGGCGTTGACGGCGCCGATCACGCCCTGCGCGTTGCGGCGTGTGTGGTCGCAGCTCAGCAGGTCGCCGCCCAGCCCATCGCGCACAAAGGCCTGCGCGGCGATGAACACCTGCGGCTCGGCGCGGCGAAAGCGGTAGATGCTCTGCTTGGGGTCACCCACGATGAACACGCTGGGCGCGGTAGACCCGCCGCCCGAGCCCGCATAGCCCGACAGCCACGCGTGCAGCGCCTGCCACTGCAGCGGGTTGGTGTCCTGGAACTCATCGACCAGCAGATGGCGAATGCGGGCATCGAGCCGCTCCTGCACCCAGCCCGACAGCACCGGGTCCGCCAGCATGACCAGGGCGGTGCGCTCCACATCGTTCATGTCCACCCAGCCGTGCTGCTGCTTGACGGCCACAAACTGCGCGATGAGACAACGCGCCAGCCGGGCCATGCGCTGCTGGTGCTGCCAGGCCTCGTGCTGGCGGCGGGCGGTGAGCAGGCGCTGCAGTTCGGGCTCGGCCTCTTGCGCGGCGGGGAACTTCTCCAGGTTCTTCGACAGGCGGTCTTCCTTGGCGACGAACATCGCTTTGCGCAGCATGTCCAGGCGCTGGTTCAGGTCGGTGCAGGCCAGGGCGTCGATGATGGCGTCCGCCGCCTTTTGCGGGGTCTTGTTGGACTCGGCGCCCAAGGCGCTGGCACGGTTGCGCCAGCGCTGCTGGGCGGCTTCGGTCTGCAGGGCCTCGGTAGGCTCGGATAAAGCGGCCAGTTCGGGGTAGGCCTGCTGGAACGGCGGCACCGAGGCATCGACCACGCCCGCCTCGTCGGCCAGATCGAACTCCACCCGCTTGGCCAGCGCCGCTGCCAGGGCCTTGTGCGTTTGCGAGCGGCCGTGGCGGGCCACCACGGCTTCGTAGTCGGCGCGCAGGCTGGCGCTGTCGGCCACAGTCTGCAAGAACGGGGGCCACACCTCGCGCACCGCCTCGGCATCGTCTTCGAGCAGCTCAAAGTGCGCGGGCAGGCCCTGCTGCTGCAACAGCGCCAGCGGCGCCGTGCCCAGCAGCGCGGCAAACCAGCTGTGGAAGGTGCGGATCTGCACCGGGCGACCCGCAGTGAGCAGCTGGCGGTATAGATTTTGTAGCGCCTCGCGCTTGTCCGGTGCCCCTTGGGGGCTGATTCCCCTTGCAATCAGCTCGGCCGTGAGTTCCTCGAGCGGCTTGTGGCTGAACTGCTCCAGCCACTCCTGCAAACGCTGGCGCATCTCCCCGGCCGCCTTCTTGGTGAAGGTGATGGCCAGGATCTCGTGTGGCGCGCAGCCGTCGAGCAGCGCCCGCAGCATGCGCGAGACCAGCATCCAGGTCTTGCCCGCACCGGCACAGGCCTCCACCGCCACGCTGCGCGCGGGGTCACAGGCGATGGCGTAGAAGGCCTCGCGCGATACGGGGCGGCCGTTGTGTTCGTAAGCGGCCTGGGCGGGTGGGGAAAGGCTCTCGGTCATGGCGTCTCTTGCGCGGGCAACGCCTGTTCAGCGTCCGCCCAGTAGTCCTTGCGGCACAGGCCGCGCACGGCGCAGAACTCGCACACCGATCCCTCGCCCAGCGCGGGCAGCGGCGCGCCGGCGGCGATGCGGGCCATGTCGTGCTGGATGCCTTCGATCAGCACATCGCGCAGGTGCACCACTTCGTCCTGTTCGTGTAGCTGCGTCTCGCCGCGCTCGCCTACGTTGACGTAGGCAGCGCGCAAGGTGTCGTGGCTCAGCAAGGCGGCGTAGAAGGCCAGTTGCGTGTCCTCCGCCCCGGACTTGATGCGCTGGCGGGTCACGCTGTCGCTTTCGGTTTTGTAGTCAATCACCAGCACCGTGGGCTCGCCGGTGGACGAGACGCCATCGATGCGGTCGAGGGTGCCGATGAGTTCCAGATCGCCCAGCGGCTGGCGGGCCTTGACCTCGGCCTGGCGGAAGGTGGCGCCCTGTTGCTCATGCCCTGCCAGCCATTGCAGGTAGCCGTCGCGCAGTTGCGTCCAGCCTGCGGCAAAGGGCAGAAAGTCGCCGTCCTGCAAACGCTGCTCGCGGGTGACGGCCTCGGCGGCGGCGTCCATGCGCACACGGCGCTCATCCAGACCATCGGTCGGCTCCGCCAGCAAGGCTTCATGAAAATGCTGCAGTACCGCGTGTAGCCAGGTGCCAAAGTTCCGCTTGTCCACCTCGGCGTCCAGCTCGTCGGCCTCGCGCAGGCCCAGCTGGCGCTGGGCAAAGAAGCGGTAGGGGCACTGGCGCAGGTCGGAATACGCGGTGGATGACAGGTGTGCCACCGGCAGCGCCTGGCCCACGGGCAAGGGGCGTAGCGTGGGAGTGGCGACCACCTCGCGCGCACCGCGCTCATCGGATCCTGACAGGGCGGCACCATCCAGTTGCAGGGCGAGCACCAGCGCGCTGGCCAGCAGGGGCTCACCGCCTTCGTCACCGGTGCGCCACAGCACATCCACCACCGGCGTGCGCAGGGCATGGGCCCAGGCGGCACGCTGGGCAGCCTCCAGCGACTGGCGCGTAGGCAGGCCCCATGCCTCGCGCTGGGCCTGTGTCCAGTCGCCAGCGGGTTCGGGAGCAGGTTGCAGGCGCTTTTCATCGCAACCCGGCAACACGGCGGCGGCGAAGGGGCGGCCCAGCAGTTGCGGCATGGGCACCACCACCACGGGGGCACCAGCCGCCTGCGCGGCCACATAGCGCCCGGCCTCCAGCACGTCTTTGGCCCAACGGGTGAATTCGGCCAGTGTCATGCGACGGCCCGCACTGTCGCCCCAGCCGTCCAGCTCTGACTGCTGACCGTCCTGCAGGCGCAGAGCGGCCAGCACCCGCATGCCAGCAGGGTCGGCCTGCAGACCCTGCCATTGGCCCGCCTGCTCCAGCACCGTGCGCAAAGCGGGTAGCCACTGCGCCAGCGGCCGTGCAGCGCGCAGGGTGTTGCGCCATGCTTCTACGGTGGCCACGGTGCGGGCCAGGTGGGGCCGCGCATCCACGTCGCCCGTCAAAGCCAGCTGGGCGGCGGCGCTCCAGTGCTGCACCACACCTTTGCGCAGCCATTGCTCCAGGCGATTGACCTCGCCAGGCATCAGCGCTGGGGTGTGTTTGACCCAGTCCAGCACCTCGTTGGAAGAGGCATTCCACGCAGCGGCCTGCAGCACGGCCATGACCCGTGAAGCGGCGCGCGTGGTGGACAGAATCCAGCCGCTTTCGTCGCGCACCAATACGCCACTGCTGTCCAGGTGGGCCAGGACACGGCGGATCAGTGCGCGGTCAGTGGCCGCGAGGGCCACGGGCACCCGACCCTGCTCGACATGACGCAGCACACAGGCCGCAGCACGGTGCGCCTCGTCTTCGGCGTCCGTTGCGGCGTGCAGGGCCCACTGCGGTGGTGAACCCGCATCACCGACCAACGCGGGGAGCGCAATGCACACACCTTGCTCGCCCCAATGCGCCTGCAGGGCCCGGGTCAGCGTGTCAGACTGAAATCCCTCCAACACCACCAGCGTATCCACCGCCCCGCGAACGCCGGGCTCAAACAGCACATCGGTCGCGTAGCGCGATGCCAGTGCCCATTCCAGCGCCAGGCGAGCCACCAGGGCCTCGTAATGCAGGGCGGTACCTTCTTCCGGCGTGGCCAGCAGCTTCCGAGCCTCGTCACCCCAGGCAGCGCGTAGGGCTGGGGGCACGGCAGCAATCACCGGGGCCAATTGGGCAGCGGCCTCCTGCAGTGGCGTGGCCAGCACTTCGCGCTGCCCGCCCTGCCCCACGCGGTCAAGCAAAGTGCGGGCCGTGAGCGTGTCGCGCGCAACGTCGCCCGCCAGGTCGTCGCCCGTGGGCTCAAACGCTTGCAGCTGGCGGGCCCAGTTGCGGGTGGTTTCAAAACGTGGTGCAAAGCTCTGCGGAAACTGCTGAACCCAATGGCGCTGCGCCCAGGGCATGAGCTGGGCGTAGGGCACCAGCACCACCGTGCGCGCCAAATGGGCACCATGGGCTTGGGCATGCGCGGCCACCCGGGCCAGTGCGCGTTGCCACAGGGCGGTGCTTGCGGCCGCAAATCCACTGGTTTGATCGCTTTTCGCTATGACTGTCATAGCGTCGCAAGACCCGGCCACACCGGTGAACGTGGGATTGGTTTCTGTCACAATGCCCAGACTTTAAACGTACACCGGTCGCAACCCGCCCAAAATCAAGGAATTCCGCCATGGCCAGCGAACTCATCAAACATGTCTCCGACGCCAGCTTTGAAGCCGACGTGCTCCAACCGGGCACCGCCGTGCTGGTGGACTACTGGGCTGAGTGGTGCGGCCCCTGCAAGATGATTGCTCCCATCTTGGACGAAGTCGCAGGCACCTACCAAGGCAAGCTGCAGATCGCCAAGATGAACGTGGACGAGAACCGCGAAATCCCCGCCAAGTTCGGCATCCGCGGCATCCCCACCCTGATGCTGTTCAAGGATGGCCAACTGGCAGCCACCAAGATCGGCGCGATGAGCAAGGCCCAGTTGACCGCCTTCATCGACCAACAACTGGCCTGACCCACTGCCCCAAGCCCCCTCGGTACGAATGCCGATGGGGCTTTTTTGTTAAGCGATAGACCTGCGGGGAAACAACACGCTGGCAGTTGCGCAAGCCCACACCTTGCGCCCCTGAGGCCCCCGCATTTTTTCCTGTCATAATTCCCACAGATCACCGGGCTGCATGCATTGGCAGCCGGACCAAGATCCCTGGCGAGCCGGACCTGCAAACAGCAGCCCATTCGGCATCAGCCCACCTCCCCCAAGATTCATACCAGCTCCGCCAAGGAGTCAATCCATGCACTTAAACGAACTCAAGGCACTGCACGTGTCTGAAGTCCTGAAGCAGGCCGAAGAACTCGAAATCGAAAACACGGGCCGCATGCGCAAGCAGGAGTTGATGTTTGCCATCATCAAGAAGCGCGCCAAGGCGGGTGAGCAGGTGTTTGCAGACGGCGTGCTGGAAATCCTGCCTGATGGCTTCGGCTTTCTGCGCAGCCCGGACACCAGCTTCACCGCCAGCACGGACGATATTTACATCAGCCCCAGCCAGGTGCGTCGCTTCAACCTGCACACCGGCGACATGATCGAAGGTGAAGTGCGCACGCCCAAGGACGGCGAGCGCTACTTTGCACTGACCAAGCTCGACAAGGTCAACGACGGCCCCCCAGAGCAGAACAAGCACAAGGTGATGTTCGAGAACCTGACGCCCCTGTTCCCCAAGGAGCAGATGCGACTGGAGCGCGACGTCAAGAGTGAAGAGAACATCACCGGCCGCATCATCGACATCATCGCGCCCATTGGCCGCGGCCAGCGTGCGCTGATCGTCGCGCCGCCCAAGAGCGGCAAGACGGTGATGATGCAGCACATCGCCCACGCCATCACGGCCAACAACCCCGACGTGCACCTGATGGTGCTGCTGGTGGACGAGCGCCCTGAAGAAGTGACCGAAATGCAGCGCACGGTCAAAGGCGAAATCATCGCCTCCACCTTCGACGAGCCCGCCGCCCGCCACGTGCACGTGGCCGAGATGGTGATCGAGCGCGCCAAGCGCCTGGTCGAGCTCAAGAAGGACGTGGTGATCCTGCTGGACTCCATCACCCGCCTGGCCCGCGCCTACAACAACGTGGTGCCGTCGAGCGGCAAGGTGCTGTCTGGCGGTGTGGATGCCGCCGCACTCCAGCGCCCCAAGCGCTTCTTTGGCGCTGCGCGCAAGGTTGAGGAAGGTGGTTCGCTCACCATCATCGCCACGGCGCTGGTCGATACCGGCAGCCGCATGGATGAAGTGATCTTTGAAGAATTCAAGGGCACGGGCAACTGCGAAATCCACCTGAACCGCCGCCTGTACGAAAAGCGCGTGTTCCCTGCCATCGAGCTCAACAAGAGCGGCACCCGCCGCGAAGAACTGCTGCTGGCCCCCGAGATTCTGCAGAAGACCCGCATCCTTCGCCAGTTCATGTACAACATGGACGAGATCGAGTCCATGGAGCTCATGATCAAGAACATGAAGGCCACCAAGACCAATGTGGACTTCTTCGACATGATGCGTCGCGGGGGCTAATTCTCAGCCTGTGCAATAATAGCGGGCTTTTTCTTGCGGAAAGTACATCGGACTGGCCGGTGCGGCTCCCGCAGTTGACTCAAAGGAAGATCATGAAAGAAGGCATTCACCCCAACTACCGCGAAGTTCTGTTCGTGGACCTGTCCAACGGTTTCAAGTTCGTGACCCGCTCGTGCGTGAACACCAAGGAAACCGAAACCCACGAAGGCAAGGAATACCCGCTGTTCAAGCTGGACACCTCTTCTGAGTCGCACCCCTTCTACACCGGCACGCAAAAGTCCGTGGACAACATGGGTGGCCGCGTGGAGCGCTTCCGCAACCGTTTCGGCAAGACCGCAGCGAAGTAATTCTCCCCTGCGATCCCGCCAAAAAGGCAGCCCGGGCAACCGGGCTGCCTTTTTTCATGGGTTTTGCCTTTATTCTCGGTGGCTCCTTTGCCCAGCCGCCCACTGCCGCGTGACTCCACCCACCCCCGCCATCGTTACCCAGAACGCCGTCAGCCCACTGCCCCGCTGGGCTCTGCTGCTGCTGTGCATTGCCTACGTAGTGCCCGGCTTTGTGGGCCGCGATCCGTGGAAAAACGCAGACGTCACCGCCTTTGGCTACATGCTGGAGCTGGCCCAGGGACGCACTCCCTGGCTGAGTCCGCTGCTCGGTGGCATGCCCCCCGAAACCGAAGGGCTGCTGCCCTACTGGCTGGGTGCCTGGGCCGTGCAGATGGCACCGGCCTGGCTGTCGCCGGAGATGGCGGCCCGCATGCCGTTCATCGCGCTCCTGGTCATCACCCTGATGGCCACCTGGTATGGCGTGTACTACCTAGCCCGCAGCCCGGGTGCCCAACCGGTTGCGTTTGCTTTTGGCGGCGAGGCTTCCCCACTGGACTATGCGCGTGCTATTGCCGATGGCGCCTTGCTGGCGCTGATCGCCTGCCTGGGCCTCGCGCAGCTGTCACATGAGGTCACAAGCTATCTGGCGCAGCTGGGCTGCACCGCTTTGCTGTTTTTTGCGGTGGCCGCCATGCCCCACCGCACCGTGGCGCCCGCCGTGGCCCTGGTGCTGGGCATGGCCGGGCTCACGCTGTCCGGAGCCCCCGCACTCACGGCCTTATTGGGCATGGGTGGCGCGTTGCTGGCACTGTTTGCGCCCGCTGGCAACACCGACCGCCGCTGGCGCTGGGCCGCCGTGCTGGCCGCAGCCACGCTGGCAGCGGCCGCTCTGGCCCAAGGGCTGGACCTGTGGCGCTGGCGTGTTGTGGGGTTCGATGGTGGTGGCAAGGACTGGCTGAGCCTGGCGCGCCTGCTGCTGTGGTTTGGCTGGCCGGCCTGGCCACTGGCACTGTGGACCTTGTGGCGCTGGCGCCAACAGATCTTCAGCCGCCCCGGCCAACGACACATGCTGCTACCCCTGTGGTTCACTCTGGTGTCGATTGGCGCCACCATCACCACCCAGCCGGCCGACCGGGCATTGCTGCTGGGCCTGCCCGCCCTGGCTGCGTTGGCAGCCTTTGCCCTGCCTACGCTGCGCCGCAGCGTGGGGGCCTTGATCGACTGGTTCACGCTGCTGTTCTTCACCGCATCGGCCCTCGCGATCTGGGTGATCTGGATTGCCATGCAGACCGGGGTGCCTGCCAAACCTGCCGCCAACGTGGCCAAGCTGGCGCCCGGGTTCGTGCCGCAGTTTTCTGCACTGGCTTTGCTGGTGGCCGTGGCGGCCACCGTGGGTTGGTGTGGTCTGGCGTGGTGGCGCGCATCCCGCAACCGGGCCCCCATCTGGAAGAGCCTGGTGCTGCCCGCAGGTGGTGCTGCCCTGGGCTGGCTGTTGCTGATGACCCTCTGGCTGCCCCTGCTGGACTACGCACGCAGCTATGGTCCGCAGGTGCGCAGTGTGGTGGCAGCCCTGGGGCCTGAGCCCGGGTGCATTCAGACCGTGGGGCTGAACCGTGCTCAGGTGGCGGCTCTGCAGTTCCATGGACAGCTGTCGCTGCAGCGCGCGGGCCTGCAGGATGAATGCCAGTGGCTGCTGGTGGACAGCGCCTCCTGGCCCGCGTCCGAGCGCATGGTCCGCGCTGAGCTGTGGGAAGCCCGGGCCACGCTGCCCCGCCCCACCGACAAGAACGAGAACCTGCTGCTGTTCCGCCGTGCGGCCCCGGCCCGCTGATGTCGGAGCTGTCCACCATCACCCGGCACGCCGTGACCGTGCTGGCGGGGCAATTGGCGGTCATGGCCTTCGGGGTGACGGACACCATCGTGGCGGGGCGCTACAGCGAATCGTCGCTGGCCGCGCTGTCCGTGGGGTCGGCCATCTTCATCAGTGTGTACGTCGCACTGATCGGCGTGCTGCAGGCACTCCTCCCCGTGTGGGCTGAACAGCGCGGCGCGCAACAGCCTGAGGCCGTAGGCCGATCACTGCGACAGGCCTTGTACCTGTGCGCTGCTGCTTCAGTGGTGGGCATGGCGGTGCTGCTATCGCCAGGCGCGCTGCTGCGCTGGACGGAGGTCCCCCCTGCGCTTCGCCCACAGGTAGAAAACTACCTGGCTGTGCTGGCACTGGCACTCCCACCCGCCCTGCTGTTTCGCATCTACAGCACCCTCAACCAGGCCCTGGGCCATCCGCGTCTGGTCACCTGGCTACAGGTGGGCTCGCTGCTGATCAAGCTGCCGCTGTCGGTGTGGTTCACTTTTGGCGGCGGGGGCCTGCCTGCACAGGGGGTGGTGGGCTGCGCCTGGGCCACGCTGGTCGTCAACTGCAGCATGCTGGCCCTGGCTGTGTGGCTGCTGCGCACGCAGGACATCTATACCCCCCTGGGGCTGTGGCGCCGCATGGAGCCCCCGCACTGGCCCACCATTGCAGGCTTTGCCAGACTCGGGATTCCGGCAGGCCTGGCCGTGATGGTGGAGGTGACCTCCTTCACCCTGATGGCCTTGTTCATCGCGCGCCAGGGCACCACCTCGGCGGCCGCCCACCAGATCGCCGCCAACATGGCTGCCGTGCTCTACATGGTGCCGCTGTCGCTGTCCATCGCCACCAGCGCGCGGGTGAGCTACTGGCTGGGCGCACAGCAGCCCCAGCGAGCCCGTCAGGTGGTTTTGATGGGTTTTTCGCTCGCTGCGCTAGTGGGCATTGCCTTGGCAGCTATATTATTGATAGCAAGATACTCGATCAGCCAGATCTACACCGACAACGCCAGCGTGGCAGCCGTGGCCGGCACGGTGCTGGTCTGGGTGGCGGCGTACCACGCTGCCGATGCGGTGCAGACGCTGTGCGTGTTTGTGCTGCGCTGCTACCGCATCACGCTGGCGCCACTGGTGGTGTACTGCGCGCTGCTGTGGGGGGCTGGCCTGGCGGGCGGCTATTGGCTGGCGTATGGAGGCATCGGGCCTTGGTCGGGTGTGGCTTCGCCCACTCCCTTCTGGGCGGCCAGCGCGGCGGCGCTCGCAGTCACCGCACTGCTGTTCGTCGCCATGCTCTGGCGAGCCATCAACCCGGCAAGGAAAAACCCCGCAAACGGTTGGCCGGGAAGGTGACCGAAAACACCGAGCCCTTGCCCAGCGTGCTCGCAATGTCCAGCGTGGCGCCGTGGCGCTGCAGCACATGCTTGACGATGGCCAGGCCCAGCCCGGTACCCCCGGTCTCGCGCGAACGGCTGCGGTCCACCCGGTAGAAGCGCTCCGTCAGGCGCGGGATGTGCTCGGGCGCAATGCCGGGGCCGGTGTCGTGCACCGAGAACACGGCACTGCCATCCTCCTTGCGCAGCCACTGTACCTCGATGGAACCACCGCCGGGCGTGTAGCGCACCGCGTTGTTGACGAGGTTGGACAAGGCGCTTTGCAGTTCGGCAGGCACACCAGCAATCTCACCTTCGGCCCGCAGCAAATCGGCCGCCGGAAAACGCATCGCATGGGGACGCTGCTGGTTCTGTGTGAGCAGCGCCGACAGGGCGCGGCCCTCTTCCTCGCAACGCTGCATCAGCGACTGAACAGGTGTCCATTCGGCCATGCCGGGCAGCGGGCTGCCCTCCAGACGCGACAGCGTGAGCAGGTCCTGCACCACACTTTGCATGCGCTGCGCCTGCTGCGCCATCATGCCCAGGTAGCGCGAGCGCTCGTCGGCGCTCAGCGGCAAGGTCTGCAAGGTTTCGACAAAACCGGTGAGCACCGTGAGGGGTGTGCGGATCTCGTGCGACACATTGGCCACAAAGTCTCTCCGCATCGCGTCGGCCTGCTCCAGCGCCGTCACGTCGCGCGACAGCAGCAGCGTGCGGCCATCGCCATAGGGGTGCAGGTGCACCGAGATGCGTACGGGCCGCGACGGCGTGCTCAGGCGCCCCTCCAGCACCACGTCGCTGGTGAAGTCCTTGGCGGCGAAGTAAGCCGTGAATTCCGGGTTGCGCAGCAAGTTGCCGATGGACTGCATGACGTCGCGCTGCGCGTCAAAGCCAAACTGGTTGGCCGCCATCTGGTTGCACCATTCGATGCGTCCCTGCGCATCCAGCAGCACCACACCGTTGGGCGAGGCCTGCAGGGCGGCCAGGATCTCCTGCAGCCGGTCCTGGCTGTCCCGAATCTGCGCCTCCTGCTTGCGCAGCAGCCGCCGCGCACGGTCCGCTGCCTCGCCCCAGATGCCACGCATGGACGGCACCGATGCCAGGTCGCCGGTGCGCAACCAGCGCAGCACCCGCACGCCCCGCAGCAGGTCCCAGACGAACCACGCCCAGGCAGCAATGGCGGCCCCCAGCGCGGCGCCCCAGGGCCCGCCTTGCCACCACCCCAGGCCACCACCCGCCAACTGCCACAGCAGGAAAAACGAAATACGCCACAGCATGCGGATTGCAAAGCCTTCTCAGAAACGCCAGGGCCGCGACACGCGCGCCCATTGATCCATCACATCCATCCATCGCCACCACCGATGCACGCCGACCGCAGTGGCCAGCTGCACAGCAGCCATCGAGCGCGTCGCATCACTCACAGGCGGCAGCCCGCCTGCCCCGTCAGGCCGACAGCGGCACCTGGGGTTGTGCAGTGAGCCGGTAGCCCGCGCCGCGCACCGTTTCCACCATCACGGACGCTGCACCCAGGGCCTCGCGCAGGCGCTTGACATGCACGTCCACCGTGCGCTCTTCGATGAAGACATGGTCGCCCCACACCTTGTCGAGCAGCTGTGAGCGGCTGTGCACACGCTCGGCATGCTTCATCAAGAAATGCAGCAGCTTGAACTCGGTGGGGCCCACCTTCAGGGGCTGGCCCTGGAAGGTGACCCGGTAGGTCGCAGCATCCAGCACCAGCTCGCCAATGCTCACGCTGTCGCTCACCTGCTCGGGTGCGCGGCGGCGCAGCACCGCACGGATGCGGGCCAGCAGCTCCTGCGTGGAAAAGGGCTTGGTGATGTAGTCGTCGGCACCGGCGTCCAGCCCGGCCACCTTGTCCGGCTCATCCCCACGCGCGGTGAGCATGAGGATGGGGATGGGCTTGGTGCGGCTGTCTGCACGCCACTTGCGCGCCAGCGACAGACCGCTCTGCCCGGGCAACATCCAGTCCAGCAGGATCACGTCGGGCAGCACGGCATCCAGCTCGCGCTGCGCGCTGTCGCCGTCTTCCGCCCAGAAGGGCTGGAAGCCGTTGTGGCGCAGGTTGACTGCAATCAGTTCGGCAATCGCGGGTTCGTCCTCCACGATGAGGACACGGGGAAGCTTTCTCATGGTGATTTCAGCGCCCCGTACTTACAGCACTGCCGACTCGATCTCGTCGAGGGCTGTGTGGCGAACGTCCTTGCCCTTGACCAGATAGATGATGAGCTCGGCCACGTTCTTGGAATGGTCGCCAATGCGCTCGATGGCCTTGGCGAGGAACAGCAGATCCAGGCTGGGCGAGATGGTGCGAGGGTCTTCCATCATGTAGGTGATGAGCTTGCGCACGAAGCCGTCGAACTCCTTGTCGATGAGGTCGTCCTCTTTGAGGATGGCGACCGCCGCTTTCACGTCCAGCCGTGCAAACGCATCCAGCGTCTTGCGCAGCTGGCCCGAGGCCAGCTCGGCCGCCACCCGCAGGTCGCTCGATGGCAACGAGCGTGGGGCACCGCCTTCGATGATGGAGCGCACCATGCGCGCCATCTTGTTGGCTTCGTCGCCCATGCGCTCCAGATTGGCCGTGGCCTTGGAGAAGGCCAGCAGCAGGCGCAGGTCACGCGCGGTGGGCTGGCGGCGGGCGATGATGGAGGACAGCTCCTGGTCGATCTCGACCTCCATCGCATTGATGCGGGTCTCCATCGAAGCCACCGTTTCCACGGCCTCCAGGCTGAATTGCGACAGCGCGTACACCGCCTGGCGAATCTGCGACTCCACCAAGCCGCCCATTTCCATGACGCGGGCAGAGACGCTGTTGAGTTCGCTGTCGAACTGGGACGAAAGATGTTTATCGGGCATCTGCTGTCTCCTTAGCCGAAACGGCCGGTGATGTAGTCTTCGGTTTCTTTGCGCTCGGGCTTGAAGAAGATCTGCTCGGTCGCACCGAACTCGATCATCTCGCCCAGGTACATGTAGGCGGTGAAGTCGCTGCAGCGGGCGGCCTGCTGCATGTTGTGGGTCACGATCGCAATGGTGTAGTCGTGCTTGAGCTCGTCGATCAGCTCTTCGATCTTGGCGGTGGACAACGGGTCCAGCGCCGAGGTGGGCTCGTCGAGCAACAGCACCGAAGGCTTCACCGCCACGCTGCGCGCAATGCACAGGCGCTGCTGCTGGCCGCCGGAGAGCGACAGGCCGCTCTGGTGCAGCTTGTCCTTCACCTCGGTCCACAGTGCGGCCTTGGACAGTGCCCACTCCACGCGGTCGTCCATCTCGCTCTTGCTCAGCGTCTCGTAAAGCTTCACGCCAAACGCGATGTTGTCGTAGATGGACATGGGGAACGGCGTGGGCTTCTGGAACACCATGCCGATGCGAGCGCGCAGCAGGTTGATGTCTTGCTTGGGGTCCAGGATGTCCTGGCCGTAGAAGCTGATGGAGCCCTCGGCGCGCTGGCCGGGATACAGGCTGTACATGCGGTTGAGCGTGCGCAGCAGCGTGGACTTGCCACAGCCCGAGGGGCCGATGAAGGCAGTGACCTTGTGCTCAGCGATGTCCAGGCTCACGTTGCGCAGGCCCTGGAACTTGCCGTAGAAAAAGCTCAGGTTACGCAGCTCCAGCGCGTTCTTGCTGGCAGTGGCGGTAGCAGTGGCGTTCATTGTCAATTCCTGAAAATGGAGGCAGTCTTGTCGATGGCGTTGGCGTTGGCCGGATCAGCAAAGGGAATCACACGCGGTTCTTTTCGCGCAGGAACACCCGCGCCACGACGTTGAGGATCAGCACCGACAGCGTGATGAGCAGCGCACCGCCCCAGGCGAGGCGAACCCAGTTCTCGTACGGGCTCAGCGCAAACTGGAAGATCACGACCGGCAGGTTGGCCATGGGCGCATTCATGTTGGTGCTGAAGAACTGGTTGTTGAGCGCGGTGAACAGCAGGGGCGCGGTCTCGCCACTGATGCGGGCCACAGCCAGCAGCAGGCCAGTCATCACGCCGCTGCGAGCAGCACGCAGGGTGACCATGGTCGAGACCTTCCAGCGCGGTGCACCGAGGGCAAAGGCCGCTTCGCGCAGGCTGCCGGGCACCAGACGCAGCATGTTCTCGGTGGTGCGCACCACCACCGGCACGGCGATGAGCGAGAGCGCCAGGCTGCCCGCCCAGCCCGAGAAGTTGCCCACGGTCGCCACCGCGATGGCATACACAAACAGGCCCAGCACGATGGAGGGGGCAGACAACATAATGTCCGTCACAAAGCGGGTCAGCTCGGCGGTCTTGCTCTGGTCGCCGTACTCGGCCAAGTACACGCCCGCCAGCACGCCGATGGGTGTGGACACCAGCACCGTGAAGCCCACCATCAGCAGGCTGCCCACGATGGCGTTGGCCAAGCCACCGCCGTCGGAGCCAGGGGCTGGGGTGGACTGCGTGAACATGTTCCAGTCCAAGGCAGCAAAGCCATTGGACAGCAGCACGCTCAGAATCCAGAGCAGCACGAACAGGCCCAGTGCCATGGCGCCCAGTGAAAGGGTCAGGCCAATGGCGTTGGAGCGGCGGCGCTTTTTGTAGAGTTGTTGATTGAATTCCATGGAGCTCGTCTCTGAAGAGGGTCGGGAGCGGGCTGCAGGGCTTACAGGCCCTTGGCCTTCTCGGCGCGCAGCAGCATGATCTTGGCGGCCGACAGCACCACAAACGTGATCACGAACAGCAGGAAGCCCAAGGCGAACAGTGTGGACAAGTGAAAGTCCGCCGCTTCGCCAAACTCATTGGCCAACGTGGATGCGATGGACGTGCCGGGCGAGAACAGAGAGGTGGGCATGCGGTTGGCGTTGCCAATCACAAAAGTGACGGCCATGGTTTCGCCCAAGGCCCGGCCCAGCCCCAGCATCACACCGCCAATCACGCCCTTCTGGGTGTAGGGCAGCACCACGCG
>Ga0208124_100049_pt1 | contig 97044 bp, 81 predicted proteins | sample LakWasM104_HOW12_2_FD_183922 | JGI IMG/M metagenome (GOLD analysis project Ga0208124, IMG submission 183922) | Freshwater sediment methanotrophic microbial communities from Lake Washington under simulated oxygen tension - Sediment Metagenome... | ecosystem: Environmental > Aquatic > Freshwater >...
AACGCCCGGCACATGCACTGCACACGCCGGGCTTCATGGCTTCGTGAACGGCTCGCCCCATGCCATCCCCTGACGACATGGGAGCAAGGCCTCACTGATCAGGCGCTGGCACCGCCTGAGGTCAGGTCAAACCGGTCCAGGTTCATCACCTTGGTCCAAGCCTTGACGAAGTCCTGCACAAACACTGCCTGTGCATCGCTGCTGGCATAGACCTCGGCCAGCGCACGCAACACCGAGTTGGAGCCAAACACCAGGTCGGCCACCGTGCCGGTCCATTTTCTGGCACCTGTGCTGCGGTCCACACCTTCCAGCACACCCGCTGCACCCGCCGACTTCTGCCATTGGGTGCGCATGTCGAGCAGGTTCACGAAGAAGTCATTGCTCAAGGTACCAACGCGCTGCGTGAAGACACCATGGGTGGCCTGCCCCACGTTGGCACCCAGCACGCGCAGTCCACCCACCAGCACCGTCATCTCGGGCGCCGTCAGCGTGAGCTGGTTGGCGCGGTCCACCAGCAGCTCGGCCACGGCGCCTTCCAGGCCAGGGCGCACGTAGTTGCGAAAGCCATCGGCCACAGGCTCCATCACCTCGAACGACGGCACCTCGGTCTGCTCTTGCGAGGCATCCGTGCGGCCAGGCGTGAAGGGAACGGTCACGTCCTGCCCTGCCTGCTTTGCGGCAGCCTCCACGGCAGCGCCACCGGCCAGCACGATCAGGTCCGCCAGCGAGATCTTCTTGCCACCCGTCTGCGCCGCATTGAACTCGCGCTGGATGGCTTCGAGCTGACCCAGCACCTTGGCCAGTTGCGCAGGCTGGTTCACAGCCCAATCCTTTTGTGGAGCCAGACGGATGCGCGCGCCGTTGGCGCCGCCCCGCTTGTCGCCGCCCCGGAACGTGGAGGCAGAGGCCCAGGCCGTGGATACCAGTTCCGAAATCGACAAGCCCGATGCCAACACCTTGGCCTTGAGCGCAGCGATGTCCTGCGCGTTCACCAGCGCATGGTCCACGGCAGGCACAGGGTCTTGCCAGACCAGCACTTCGGCGGGCACCTCCGGCCCCAGATAGCGGGCACGCGGCCCCATGTCACGGTGCGTGAGCTTGAACCAGGCACGCGCAAATGCATCGGCAAACTGCTCGGGGTTCGCCAAAAAGCGGCGCGAGATCTTTTCGTAGGCCGGGTCAAAGCGCAGCGACAGGTCGGTGGTGAGCATGGTGGGCACCAGCTTTTTCGACGGGTCGTGTGCGTGCGGGATCGTCGCTGCAGCCCCCTTGGCCGTCCACTGGTGAGCGCCTGCCGGGCTCTTGGTCAGCTCCCACTCGTAGCCGAACAGGTTTTCGAAGAAGTTGTTGCTCCACTGCGTGGGCGTGGTGGTCCAGGTAACTTCCAGGCCACTGGTGATGGTGTCACCGCCTTTGCCAGAGCCATGGCCGCTCTTCCAGCCCAGGCCCTGGTCCTCGATGCCTGCACCTTCGGGTTCCTTGCCCACCAGCGCGGCATCGCCAGCACCGTGGGTCTTGCCAAAGGTGTGGCCGCCAGCAATCAATGCCACGGTCTCTTCATCGTCCATCGCCATGCGCGCAAAGGTGTCGCGGATGTCGCGCGCGGCGGCGATGGGGTCGGGGTTGCCGTTCGGGCCTTCGGGGTTCACATAAATCAGGCCCATCTGCACAGCAGCCAGCGGGTTGGCCAGGTCGCGCTCACCGCTGTAGCGCTTGTCGCTGCCCAGCCAGGTGGATTCAGCGCCCCAGTACACGTTTTCATCGGGTTCCCACACGTCAGGGCGGCCACCGGCAAAGCCAAAGGTCTTGAAGCCCATGGATTCGAGTGCCACATTGCCGGTCAGGATCATCAGGTCGGCCCACGAGATCTTGCGGCCGTACTTCTGCTTGACGGGCCACAGCAGGCGGCGCGCCTTGTCCAGGTTGGCGTTGTCGGGCCAGCTATTGAGCGGCGCAAAACGCTGTTGCCCAGCTCCCGCGCCACCACGGCCGTCTGCCAGACGATAGGTGCCCGCGCTGTGCCAGGCCATGCGCACAAACAGCGGTCCATAGTGCCCAAAGTCTGCGGGCCACCAGTCCTGCGAGTCGGTCATCAGTGCGCGCAGGTCGGCCTTCACAGCAGCAAGGTCGAGGCTCTTGAATTCTTCGGCGTAATTGAAGCCGTCTCCCATCGGGTCGGTGAGCGGGGAGTTCTGGTTCAGGGGGCGGAGATTGAGCTGGTTGGGCCACCAGTCGGCATTGCGGGGGCCCGTGGGCACGGCCTTGGTGTGGTCAAAGGGGCATTTGGCTTCGGTCGTCATGGGTCATCTCCTGTGAAATCGCGTCGGCAAAACGTATCGACAGGGCAGATGGTAGGAAGCAAACGATGACAGGTAAATTGAATCGATTGAATCCCATTAATAGCCAATATCAATAGATCATCATCCTTTCATTGATTTCGTTGCGATACCCAGACAAGTTGAGGCTGGGGCAGCGTCAACGCGAACGCGCCAGCGGCAGCCCAGGTGCACCCATGTCAGCCCTCAGGATGCGCCCATGGGTAGAGTCGGTGACATACACCGTGGTACGCCCTGCCCCGCCAAACGCCAGGTTGGTGGTGGAGCTGCCCGGTACGCCGCGCAGCACCTGCACGGGCTCGGCCCGGTGGTTGAGCACCCACACATAGCCCAGGCCCGGGTTGGCCACCAGTAGGTGACCCTCGGCATCCACGGCCAGGCCGTCGGGGCCGCTGGGGCCATACGAGGTGAAGAACTGGCTGACCTTGGCCACGCTGCCATCGGGCAGCAGCGGCACGCGCCACACGCAGTTGCCGCGCGTCACGGCGAGATACAGCACACGGCCGTCGGGCGACAGGGCCACGCCGTTGGGGCTGGGCACGTTGTGCAGCAGCAAGTCGAGCTGACCATTGGGCCGCAGGCGGTACAGGCGGCCACTCGGGTCGTGCAGGCCGCTTTGGCCCTGGTCGGTGAAGTAGAGGTTGCCTTCGGCGTCAAAGATCAGGTCGTTCACACCCTTGAAGCGCTCGCTGTTGCGGCGCTGCAGGTACGGGGTGACCGCACCCGTGGCTACATCCAGTTGCATCAGGCCGTTTTTGTAGTCGGTGATGAGCAGCGTGCCGGGCTTCAAGAACTTCAGGCCGTTGGGCTCGCCGTCGTACTCGGCCACCAGCGCCCAGTCGCCCTGCGGGTTGATGCGAAAGACCCGGCCCCAGGGGATGTCGCTGACGTAGAGGTTGCCTGCGTCGTCGAACACCGGGCCTTCCAGAAACGAATCGGTGATGGTGCCGCCCCGGTTGGCGTCAGCCCAGTCGCTGCGCTCGCGGCGGCGAAAGTGCTCGGGCATGGTGGTGAACAGGTCGAGATCGCGGACCTCAGGGGCTTGCAACAAAAACATGGCGGGTCTTTCCAATTCGTTCAGGCGGCGGGAGCGGTATCGAAACCATACAGCCGCGCCGGGTTGTCGACCAGGATGCGGTCCATGGCCGCGTCGCTGCCAGCCCAGGACTGCAGCAGGTCCACCAGATCGGCGTCGTTTACGGTGCCAGGCGTCTCGGTGGTGTGCGGCCAGTCGCTGCCCCACACCAGGCGCTCTGGCGCGGCCTGCACCAGGGCCTGGCCCAGCGGCAGGGTGTCGGCGTAGCTGGGGCCATGCACGGCTGAGCGCATGTAGGCGCCCGAGAGCTTGACCCAGGTGTTGCCACCATCGAGCAAGCCGCGCACCACGCCGTAGGCCTCTGCGGCCGGGCCTTCGGCGGGATCGATGCGGCCCAGGTGGTCGATGACCAGGGGCACAGGCAGCGCATGCAACTGGGGCGCGAGCGCGATGAGTTGCTCAGGGTGCGCAAAGACCTGGATATGCCAGCCCGCGCAGGCCGGGTGCTCGGCCACCTTGCGGGCCAGGGTGGAAAGCATGGCGGGCGTGGTGGTGCCCCACGATTGGGGCGAGACGAAATTGACCCGCAGCCCGCGCACACGGCGTGCGGCCAGGTGGCTCAGCTCGTCGGCGCTCACGTCCTCGCCCACCACAGCCACGCCTCGGGAATCCATGCCCAGTTGGTCCAGCGCATCCAGCGTGCAGGCGTTGTCGGTACCGTAGGTGGAGGGCGTGACCACCACCGTGCGCGTGGTGCCCAGGCGGGCCTGCAGCTGCCGGTACACCACCACGGGCGCCACCGGCGGCGTGCGCGGCCAATGGGCTGACGGCGCAAAGCGCGGGTCAAAGATGTGCATGTGGCTGTCGCACGCGCCGGGCGGCAGCTGGCGCTGCGGGCGGTTCAGGCCCACGGAGTGGGGCACGGGGGTGGTCAGCGCTGGCAAAGGCATCGCTCAATCCAGCTTGATATTGCCCTTCTTCACCACCTCGCCCCACTTCGCGTCTTCCTTCTTCAGGAAGGCGGCAAAGTCTGCGGGCGTCGAACCGATGGGCTGGGCGCCCAGGTCGGCCAGGCGCTGCTTCACTTCGTCTTCTTTCAGCACCTCTTGCAGGGCCTGCTGCAGTTTGGTGGCCACGTCGGCAGGCACGCCCGCTGGCAGGAACACGCCGTTCCACTCATAGGCCTCATAACCGGGGATGGCCGCCTCGGCCACCGTGGGCACATCGGGCAGGCGCTTGGAACGCTCAGGGGCCGAAACGGCCAGCGCGCGCAGCTTGCCACCCGCCACATGCGGGTAGGTGGCGGCCACGGTGCCGAACATGAAGTCCACCTGGCCAGCCATCACATCAGTGATGGCCGGGCCGCCGCTCTTGTAGGGCACGTGCACCATATCGAGGCCCAGCTTCTGGGCCATCAGCTCCGCCGCCAGGCGCTGCACCGTGCCGCTGCCGCCCGAGGCAAAGTTGATCTTGCCCGGCTGCGCCTTGGCCTTGGCGATCAGCTCGCCCACGTTTTTGTAGGGTGCATCGGCCTTCACGATGAGCACGTTGGGCGCCAGCAGCACCAGCGACAGCGGCTGCAGTGCGTTGGCGGCATACGGCATCTTGGGGAACAGGTGCGGGTTGATGGAATACGGCGTGGCGTCGTACAACATGGTGTAGCCATCTGCCGGGGCCTTGGCCACAAAGCTGGCGCCGATGGTGCCGCTGGCACCGGCCTTGTTGTCCACGATCACGCTGCCGCCGAGCTTGGCGCCCAGGCGGGTGGCCACCACACGGGCCACGGCATCGGCCGCGCCGCCGGGGGCGTAGGGCACGACGATGGTGATGGGCCGCTCAGGGAAGGCGGCGTGGGCCACGCCAGCGGCCAGGGCGCAGGCAGCGATCAGGGGTTTGAGGAAGCGGAACATGGGGGTCTCCTTGGGTAGCATTCAATCAACAAGAGAAGGAAGGCGGTAGCGGTGTTTCACGTCGCACGGTGCGTGCGCGGGCAGCCGTGCTAGGGCCGCCCCGCAGCACCGGCTGCGTCCCCCTTCCCGCTTTGCATCGCAAAGCGAGAGAAGGGGGAAGGCGCAACGCGCCTCAGGGGGTTGTCCGAGTCAATCTGCTTTGAGATCGAGCGCTTTGGCAATCTGGCTATACGTCGCAGCTTCGCGGGCCACACGGGTCGCAAAGGTATTGCCACACACCGATTCGGCATCCATCCCCAGGCCGCGCAGCTTTTCAGCGGCCGATTCGCTCTTGGCAAAGTCAGCGGCCGTGCGCTCCAGCGCCTGGGCGATGGGCTCGGGCAAGCCTGCGGGGGCCAGCACGCCGTACCACACGTCGGCAGCGTAGTTGCCACCTCCTGCCTCGGCAAACGTGGGCACCTCGGGCACCAGGGCCGAGCGCTGGGGCGCGCCCACGGCCAGCGCGCGCAGCTTGCCGCTCTTGATCTGCGGCAGCACCGAACCCAGCGTGGCAAACGAGCTGTCGAGCTGGCCGCCCATCAGGTCGGTCACCACGGGCGCCGCGCCCTTGTAGGGCACGTGGTTGAGCTGCAGGCCCTGGGCGCGGGCAAAGATCTCGGTGGCAGAGTGGCCCGAGCTGCCCACCCCGGCCGTGCCTGCTGTCACGCGGCCGGGCTCGGCGCGGGCCTTGGCTTGGTAATCGGCCAGTGTCTTGACCGGCAGGCTGGGGGCCACCACCAGCACCGTGGGGCTGCTGGCCACCGTGCACAGGGGGCGGAAGGACTTCACCGCATCGAACTTGACGCGGCCCTGGCACAGCGCCGGAATCATGGTGTGGTTGGTGGCGCCGAACAGCAGCGTGTAGCCATCGGCCGGGGCGCTGGCCACGGCCTGGGCAGCAATGATGGTGCCCGCGCCCGGCTTGTTGTCAATGATGAAGGGCTGGCCCAGCGCCTTGCTGGCGTGGTCGGCAAAGGCGCGCGCCACCACGTCGGTGGGGCCACCGGCGGCAAAGCCCACCACCAGCTTCACGGGCTTGGTCGGATAGGCTGCTGCGCCCGTTTGCGCGCAGGCGGCGCCAGACGCTACTAAAACAATAGCTGCCAGCGCATGATTGACTAGCGCAAGAGGCCTATTTTTCTTGAAATTGCGTGCCATGGTCTGTTGTCTCCTGTGCAGCCGGGCACCCTGCCCGGCCATGTTCTTGGGGCAGGCCGGCGCTCAGACGACGGCTACTGCATGCGGTGCACGTGCCAGCACGGCCAGCAGGTTCTTCGCCGCGCCCACGCCCATGTTCACGTAGGCATCGCTCGTCACGCCGCCGATGTGGGGGCTGAGGATGAAGCGCGGCTCGCCCTGGAAGGGGTGGCCCGCCGTCATGGGCTCGACCGCAAAGCTGTCGAGCCCGGCCGCCATGACCTGGCCCGAGCGCACGGCAGCCAGCAGTGCGGCCTCGTCGATCAGGCCGCCGCGTGCGGTGTTCACCACAATCACGCCGCGCTTGCATTGCGCCAGCGTGGTGGCGTTCAGCAGGTTGCGGTTTTCGTCGGTCAGCGGGCAGTGCAACGAGATGGCATCCGATTCGCGCCAGATCGTCTCCAGGTCCACTGCCTGCACATAGGCGGGCAGGTTCTTGGCAAACGGATCGAAGCCGATCACGCGCATGCCCAGGGCGTCGGCCATCTTGGCAAAACGCAGACCGATGGCGCCCAGGCCCACCAGGCCCACCGTGCGGCCACCCAGCTCCAGGCTCTTGTGCGTGGCCTTGTCCCAGTGGCCAGCGTGCATGCGCGCATCCAATGCCACCACCGATTTGGCGCAGGCCAGCAGCAGGGCCAGGGCCTGCTCGGCCACGGCGGCGGCGTTGGCGCCCACGGCGGCCACCACCTCAATGCCACGGGCTTTGGCAGCCACCTTGTCGATGGTGTCGGTGCCGCTGCCGTGCTTGGAGATGACCTTGAGCGCGGGGGCCGCGTCCATCACCGCAGCGCCCACCTTGCCGTAGCGCACGATGATGGCCACGGGGTTGTGCGCACCGCACAGGGCCACCATGTCCTCTTCCGTCGGCGTCTTGCCTGCGTAGACGATCTCGTAGCCTGTGAGCAGGTCGAGGGCTTGTTGCGCCAGGTCGGCGCCGGTCACGATGATGACGGGGTGGGTAGCGTTGCTCACAGCGATTCCCCTTCCTTCAAAACACCCGCAGCGCGCAGGGCTGCAGGCAGCCATTTCGATGCGGTGTCGCCACGGGCAATGGCTTCGATGCGGGCGGCTTCGTCGGCCACCTTCTTGTCGGCCAGGGCCAGCATGGCGGGGGCTTTTTCGCGCTCGATGACGACCACGCCATCGGCATCGCCCACCACCAGGTCACCGGGGTTCACCACCGCGCCACCGGCGCTGATGGGGTGGTTAATGCGGCCGGGCACGTACTTGGTCGGCCCTGCAGGGTTGAAGCCCGCGCTGAACACGGGGAAGTCCAACTCCAGAATTTCCAGCTTGTCGCGGATGGCGGCGTCCACGATCACGCCCGCCAGGCCACGCTTCTTGCAGGCGCTGAGCATCAGCGTGCCCATCAGCGCGGCGGTCTGGTCGCCCTTGCCGTCAATCACCAGCACATCGCCCGGCTGTGCCAGGGCGATGGCGGCGTGGATCATGAGGTTGTCACCGGGGCGCACTTCCACCGTGAAGGCGGGGCCTGCCACCTTCATGTTCTGGTGCACAGGAGCGACGCGGCCATGCATGGTGCCGCGGCGGCCCGCCACGTCGGCCAGGATGGCGGCTTGGAAGGTGGAGGCTTTGGCGACGACGTCGGCGCTGACGCGGTCAATGGTGCGGATGATTTCAGGGAGTTGGCTCATAGGGATGGTCCGGTTGAACGATGGAATGAAGAAAGGAAATAAGAGAACTGCGGTGGTCAGTCGGCTTTGATGCCGCCTTCTTTGATCACCTTGGCCCACTTGGCGGAGTCAGCCTTTTGCAGGTCGCCCAACTGCTGGGGCGAGCCACCCACCAGCGTCACGCCCAGCTTGTCGGCCAGGGCCACAAGGGCCGGGTCTTTCAGCGCGCCGGCAATTTCGCGGTTCAGGCGCTGCACGATGGGGGCGGGTGTCTTGGCTGGCGCAAACACGGCCTGCCACTGCTCCACCACAAAGTCTTTGAGCCCCGCTTCGCCCATGGTGGGCACGGCAGGCAGGGCTTTGAGGCGCTGGGCCGACGTGACGGCCAGGGCGCGCAACTTGCCCGACTGCACATGCGGCAGGGCAGCGGCAACGGGGGCAAACATGAACTGCACCTGCTCGGCCAGTGTGTCTTGCAGCGCGGGGGTGTCGCCCTTGTAGGGCACATGGATGAAGCGCGCACCGGTTTGCTGCGCCAGCAACTCGCCCTGCATGTGCAGGATGGTGCCGTTGCCGCCCGAGGCAAACGCCAGCTTGCCGGGCTGGGCCTTGGCAGCGGTCAGCAAATCAGCCACCGTTTTGAACGGCTGGTTCACGCCCACCACCAGCATGTGCGGGATGGTGCCTACGGTGATCACGGGCTCAAACGCCGTGATGTGGTCATAGGGCAGCTTGGCCATCAGGTGCGGCGCAATCGCCTGCGGGCCGATGGACGTGCCCAGCAGCGTGAGACCGTCGGGTGCCGCCTTGGCCACATAGGCTGCGCCGATGGTGCCCGTAGCCCCGGCCTTGTTGTCCACGATGACGTTGGTGGACAGGGCTGCACCCAGCTTGAGGGCGATGTTGCGGCCCAGCACGTCGGTGCTGCCACCGGCGGGGTAAGGCACCACCCAGGTGATGAGCTTGCCCGCAGGCCAATCGGTTTGCGCCCATGCAGGCAACCCCGCGCCGGCCAAGGCCAGGGTGGTCAGCAAATGGCGGCGCTGCACGCCGTGCGCGGAAAGATGGGATGCCAAAGAGGTCATGGTGCAAGGCCCTCAGACAGGGATAGGGGTTGAAGAAGTCGATACCGGCGCAAAGCCGTAGAGTTCGGCGGGGTTGGTGACCAGTACGCGGCGCAGCGCATCGGCACCGGCTTGATCGCACCAGCGTGCCAGGGTGTCGATCTGCAATGCGTCGTCGGGCAAGGGGTGCAGGCCAGCGCTGGCGGTGGCGTGGGGCCAGTCGCTGCCCCACAGCACGCGCTCTGGTGCCGCACGCAGGTAGCTGGTGGCCAGCGCGTCGAGCGCGGGGTCATCCACCGCATGGGTGGCACTGACGATGTAACCGCCCGAGAGCTTGACCCAGGCCCGGCCCTTGCCCAGCAGTTGCAGCAACAGTGCGTGGGCAGGATGCTTTCCTGCCTGCTCGAGTGCAACGCGACCCAGGTGGTCAAACACCAGGGGCACAGGTACGCCGCGCAATACATCTCCCAAGCTGGCCAGCATGTCGGGAGCCATCAGCAGTTGCAGGTGCCAGCCCCAGGGCGCAATGCGCCGGGCAAGGGGAAGGATGGAGTCCACTGAGCCGGTGACGCCCAGCGACAGGTTGAGCCGCACACCGCGCACGCCTGCGTCGTGAAGGGTTTGCAACTGTGCGTCGCTCTCGCGGCCGTCGATCACGGCCACGCCCCGGGCCTGTCCACCCAACGCAGCGAGTCCCTGCAGCATGCAGCGGTTGTCCGCACCGTAGGTGGATGGCGTGACCAGCACCGCGCGCTCGGTGCCCAGGCGCTGCTGCAGCGCGCGGTAGTCGCTGGCCGACGCATCGGGCGGCAACAGCCTGGCGCCGGGCGCAGCAGGAAAGCGCTGGTCGTACACATGCACGTGGCAGTCGCACGCCGCCGCAGGCAGTGCGGTACGGGGCGCCGTCGTTCCCAGAGAGAACGGTACGGGCGTGACAAGACGATCGCGGGTCATGGCGATGGGCAGTCAGCGGGGGATGAACGTGGCGGCTCGATCAGTCCAGGCTGGCGCCAGAGTCCTTCACGATCTTGGACCAGCGGGGCACTTCGGTGCGCAGCAGTGCCGCAAACTGCTCGGACGTGCCCCCGAGGATGTCGCCGCCTTCGGAGCGCAGCTTGTCCGCCACGTCCGGTTGCTTGAGGGCCTGGTTCACGGCCTTGTTCAGCTGCGCCACGATGGCCGCGGGCGTGCCCGCAGGGGCCAGCACACCGAACCAGGTCACGGCCTCAAAGCCCTTGAACCCGGACTCCGCCAGCGTGGGCACATCCGGCAGCTGCGCCGAGCGCTGGGCCGAGGTGATGGCAATGACCTTGAGCTTGCCATTGCGCACATGGCCCAGCAGCGTGGGCACGGACGACATGTACAGATCAATCTGCCCGCCCATCAGGTCCGTCATGGCCTGGGCCGCGCCCTTGTAAGGGATGTGGCGCAACTGGATGCCAGCAGCGTTCTCTGCCAGCTCCCCGGCCAGATGGGCCACGGTGCCGTTGCCCGAATAGCCCAGCGTCAGGGCATCAGGCTTGCCCTTGGAGGCAGCCACCACATCGGCAAAGGTCTTGAAGCGCGAATTGACTGGCACCACCATCACGATGGGCGAGGACGACACCAGCGCCACCGGCGCCAGGTCCTTGAGCGGGTCGTAGGGCAGCTTCTTGTACAGCGTGGGGTTGATGGCGAGGTTGCTGGTCTGCCCCATCACCAGTGTGTAGCCGTCCGGGTCGGCCTTGGCCACAGCGTCCACCCCCAGGTTGCCACCGGCGCCGGGGCGGTTGTCCACGATCACGCTCCACTTGTTCTGGTCGGCCATCTTCTGCGCCACGGCGCGGGCGATCATGTCGGTGCCACCGCCGGGGGGGAACGGAACAATCAGGCGGATGGCCTTGGCGGGGTAAGCCGTCTGAGCCTGCGCAGCGCCGTGGGGCACGGCCACGGCCGCAAGGCCCAGGAAAGCGGCGCACAGGCGCGCACTCAAAGAACGTGAAAGCGATGAAAAAGCGGTCATGGATTTGTCTCCGTTATGGTGGTTCGTCACGCCGGTCTGCAAGGGCCTGTTCGGGCCTGGCGCCGTGGTGTGCGAATGTACGCACGCGTTTCAACCCATACAATGCAGTTGCACACAATGAAACGAATTGCGCCATGAGCAACCCACCCTCCTCGCCTGTGCGCCCTGCCCCGCGCAAGGCCACCCAGCCAAATGCCACCACTGCCGGGGCCGATGAAAGCGCAGACGGGCCGACCTATGCGGCGACCAAGGACACCGGTGGCGTGATCGCCGTGACGCGTGCGCTGCAGGTGCTGGAGGCCTTTGCGCTGGGCGAATCCAGCCTGTCTCTGGCAGAGCTGAGCCGCCGCTGCAGCCTTCACAAGACCACAGTGCTGCGCCTGGCCCGCACGCTGGCGCAGTCCGGGTTCATGGTGCAGCGCGAAGACGGCGACTGGCGCCTGGGCCCGGCCGCAGGCTGGCTGGGTGCGCGCTACCAGGCAGGCTTTGACGTGCAGAACGTGCTGGAGCCCGCGCTGCGTGAGCTGACCCTTGCCACCGGCGAAAGCGCTGCGTTTTATGTGCGTGAAGGCAATGTACGCACCTGCCTCGTGCGCGTGGAAGGCCCGCAGGCGCTGCGCCACCACGCCCGCATGGGCGAAGGACTGCCGCTGGACAAGGGATCGCCGGGCCGCGTGATCCTGGCGTTTTCGGGCGAGCCGGGCAAGGCCTATGAGGAGATCCGCAAGAAGGGCTACCACTGGTCCATTGGTGAACGGGAACAGGGCGTGGCCACCGTGTCGGCGCCGGTATTTGGCATGCACTGGCGGCTCATGGGCTCGGTGTGCATCTCAGGCCCGGCCTCGCGTTTGCCCGCCGAAAAGCTCGAAGCGCTGGCGCACACCGTGGTCGCTGCAGCGACACAGTTGTCCTACGCGCTGGCTGGCAGTTCGGCCGCGCCGGCCCATGCCCCCGTGCGGGCGACGCAATGGCATCCCTGATACTTGCATCCGTTATCCACCCCACACAAAAACCGAGGAGACTGCCGTGAGCCGCTACCCCTTCCCTGACCTGAACACCCTGCCCGAGGACATCCGCGCGCGGATTCTTGAAGTGCAGGAGAAGGCGGGATTCATCCCCAACGTGTTCCTCGCGTTTGCCCGCCGGCCAGCGGAATGGCGTGCATTCTTTGCGTACCACGACGCGCTCATGCTCAAGGAAGAAGGCAGCCTGACCAAGGGCGAGCGCGAGATGATCGTCACCACCACCAGCGCGGCCAATCAGTGCCTGTATTGCGTGGTGGCGCATGGCGCGATCCTGCGCATCTACGAGAAGAAGCCGCTCATCGCCGACCAGGTGGCGGTGAACTACCGCAAGGCGGACATCAGCCCCCGGGAGCGGGCCATGCTCGACTTCGCCATGAAGGTGTGCCAGAACGCCCACGAGATCGACGACACGGATTTCGAGGCCCTGCACCCCCATGGTTTCGATGACGAGGACATCTGGGACATCGCCGCCATCACGGCATTCTTTGGCCTGTCCAACCGCATGGCCAGCTTTACGGGCATGCAGCCCAACCCAGAGTTCTATCTGATGGGCCGTGTGCCCAAGGCCAAGCCTGCAGCCTGATCCAAACCATGCGCTCCGCACGAACGATCTGGCTTTGGGTGCTGGCCGCCCCTGCGGTACAGGCCGCAGGGTTTGGGCCACCGGAGGGCACGCTGCCCTTTCACCCTTTGACTGTGGCCGTGCCCGCTGGCGCGCTGTCGCCGTTGCGGTCCGCCTCGCTCTTCCGCGAAGAATCCAGCACGGGGGCGGCGCCCACTTACTACCTCGGTGCGGGTGTTGCAGGCTCGCGCCTGCAAATCCCTGACTCGCCGGGCGCTACGGCGTGGCAGGTCGTACCCACCGCCGATTGCGTACGCCTGGAGCCCGTGCCCCCCGCACTGCTGCACACCCCGTCCGTGCAGGCAGTGCTGGTGCAACAGAATCCGCTGCCCATGGAGTGCGCTGCCGCCTTCGAGGGGAGCTGTACCAGCCGTGACGACAAACTGCGCATCACCACGACCTTCGATGGCCGGCGCCGCGCGGCGCGCGTGGGTGGCGGCTTTTTCGGCACCGAAGGCACCATAGACACCACGTTCTACACGGGCGTGCGCACCCTCAGCATCGAACACCTACCCAGCCGTCTTGTGCTGCGCATGCAAGAACGCCTGAACAACAGCAACGGCTACAGCGCACCGCAGACAGCCATCCGGTATTTGCCAGAGCTGCAGCGCCTTTTGCTGCTGGGCGCCTCAGAGGCACAGGGCATGCCTCTGGCGCAATGTGTTGCCCTGCCCTCACGATAAAGGTCGTCCCACTGCGACTCAACGGACCGATACCCGCGCGATGCCCGGCATGACCTCAGGACCTCAGGACCTCAGGACCTCAGGACCTCAGGACCTCAGGACCTCAGGACCTCAGTCCGGCAAGTCTGCATCAGTCTCGCGCACCCAGGGCTGCTGCGCCTGCCACTGGTCCAGCCAGCCAGGCACCTGCTGCGCGGGCATGGGCCGCGCAATGCCATAGCCCTGGCCCAGCACACAGCCCATGGCCAGCAGCGTGCGGCCGTGGTCCACGGTCTCCACACCTTCGGCAATCACCTTGCGGTTGAACGCTTTGGACAGGCCCACCACACCCTGCACAATGGCCAGGTCGTCGCGGTCTTCGAGCATGTCGCGCACAAAGCTCTGGTCGATCTTGAGCAGCTCTGCAGGCAGCTTTTTCAGGTAGGTCAGCGACGAATAACCGGTCCCAAAATCGTCCAGAGCAAACCGCACGCCCAGTTCGGCGCATGCGTGCATCAGGCCAGACACCTGGGCCATGTCCTGCAACGCGCTGGTCTCCACAATCTCCAGCTCCAGCGCCGACGAAGGCACCGAGGGATGCGCGGCCAGTGCCTGGCGCAGCTTGTGCACAAAGTCCTCTTGCTGGAGCTGCTTGGAGAACACGTTGACGCTGACCGGCATGCGCAGCCCCACCGCCAGCCACTGCGCCATTTGCGATAGGGCCATGTCCAGCACCCGCTCGCCAATCGCAATCGCCATGTCGTGGTCTTCAATCACCGGCAGGAACTGGCTCGGGGCCAGCAGGCCTCGCTGCGGATGCAACCAACGGACCAGCGCCTCCATGCCCACCACCTCACCTGTCTGCATGTTGACCTGGGGCTGGTAGTACAGCACCAGCTCCCGCTGAGCGATGGCGGTGGCAATCTGCTCCAGGCTTTCGCGCTTGATCCGGATGGCTGCATCGCTGGCCACATCAAACAGGTGGAACCGATTCTTGCCCGCCTGCTTGGCCAGGTACATGGCCTGGTCGGCATGGCGGATGAGCTGCTCTGAACTGGAACCATCCTGCGGGTAGATGGTGACGCCGATGCTGGCAGACACCTGCAGGGATTGCCCGCTTACCTGCAACGGCTCGGCCGCCACCTGCAACAGCCGCAACAGCAGGGGCTCGCAGTCCTGCTCGGCTGTCAGGTCGGTCATGACGGCCACAAACTCGTCCCCACCAATGCGCGCCAGCGTGTCGCCATCGCGCAGCGCAGACCGCAGACGCTTGGCAATCGCCACCAGAAACTCGTCGCCCGCCGCATGCCCATACCGGTCGTTGATGTCCTTGAAGCCATCCAGATCCAGAAACGCCACCGCCAGCGACTTGTTGCGACGCACACAGTGCGCCATGGCCTGCTGAAGCCGGTCGGCGAGCAGAACGCGGTTGGGCAGGTGCGTCAGCATGTCAAAGTGCGCCACCTCGGCCAGCTGCTCGTTGATGCGGCGCATCTGCGCATTGGCAGCCTCCAGCTCGGCCTGGCTGCGCAGGCGCTCCGTGATGTCGCGAACGATCATGCTGCTGTATTGGCGGCCTTCACTGTCCCCATAGATGCTGGAGCTGATCTCGGCGGTGAAGTGGCTGCCATCACCCCGGACCATGGTCAGCAGGCCGGCGGCCTGCCCCCTCTGCTGGCGCTGTACCAGCAGCTCCTGCAACCGGGGGTCGGCAGGGTCGGCCAGCCCCGTGCGCCCCCGGGCGATGATTTGTGCCTCGCTCAGGTCAAACAGTCGGCAAGCCGCCTGGTTCACGGCCAGCACGGCGCCATCGGGAGAGGTCAGCAACACGGCGTCCATGCTGTTGTCAAACAGCGCCTGGAACTTGAGTTCGCGGTCCTGCAGCTGCGATGTCAGCTTGCGCCGCATGGTGATATCGACAAAGGTCACCACGATCTTGTCGAGCGCTCCCACCGGCGTGAACCAGGGGTCGGCACGGCACAGCACCCAGCAGATGTCGGCGTCTTTGGAGCGAACAATGCCCACCACGATGCCGTTGACCGGTTCGCGGGTGGCAACCACGCGTGAGGCGGGGTAGTCAGACACCGGCATGGTCTGGCCTTCCTCGTTCAGGAAGGACCAGGCCGGGTCAATCAGCTGCTTGCCGGTCATCTGCTCAAAGCTCAGCCCCAGGAGGTTGCTGGCCTCGGCGTTGCACCGCACCACCGCACCCGTCGCATCGTGGATCACCAGGCCCGTCATCAGGTTGTCGATGAGCGACCGCTGCTCGGTTTCACTGTCGCGCAGCACTTGTTCCACCACCAGCCTTTGCTGCGCACTTTCGCTCTCGCGGCGCGCCAGGCGCAGCGACACAAACTTGATGAACGCCAGCAGCAGGGCCGTCAGCGCCAGTGGAGTGTCGATGCTGCGGGCCCATACCTGCCAGAACCGGCGCTCGGACTGGCCCACAAACACCGTCACTGGAAGTTTTTCGAGCCGGTGAAAAAGGTTCACGAAGTTCTGGCCGTTGAGCAGCGCGTTGGGCCCTTCCACCCGCCCTTGCACAGGAAACTGTTGTTGCGTGAGATACCGGATCAACGCCCCGGCACGGCGCGTGCCGTATACCTCGTCCTTGGTGACTGCGGCGGGCACCGGAAAGCGGGTCATCAGGTAGCCATCGTCACGCAGCACGCCCACGGTGAGCTGCTGCACCAGCGGCGCGTCTTTCCAGAGCGACTCCAGAAAATCCACAGGGAATACATCGGTCAACACGGCCTGCGCCTGGCCTTTTTGATCCCGCAGCACATAGCGCAGGGTGAAAACCCAGTCCTTGTTCAGCGCATCGCGCTGCGGCCGCCCCAGGTAGATATCGCGCAGGTCCGGGGCATCGTGCGCAAAATCCTGAAAGCTGGGTTGAGCAGCCAGACTGGGGAGGCCCTGCAAGCTGGGCGTGTGCGACGAGGCCAGTAATTGGCCGTTCATGTCGCTCACGTAGGTCTGGCTGACTTCGGGGCGGTACTTGAGGTAGTCCACCAACAACTGCTGCACCTGCGTCAGGTTGTCGATCCCCCCGGGTGAAATCGCAATGGTCTCAGCCAGGCTCAGCATGCCCGCGCGCTTGGAAAGAAAGAAGGTGTCCAGCGTCCGCGTAAGCAGCACCAGGTTGGACTGCATGTGCTCCTCTTCACGGTCCTTGACCTGCCCCCATTCGTCAAAGGCGTACAGGCCAAACATGAAGAGAACCGACACGATGACCAGATTGGTCACCTTGTTGATGCTGCTGGCAGCCGCGCTTGCTGGGATGGTTGAATTCATTCAGAAAGCACAAAGCAGCACGTCGGTGCGGTGTTGAAAATCCCCTCCCCGGCTCTATTCGTTTTCTTCTATCGTTGCCGAAGTCATCCTAACAGGTAACAAAAAGAACGGGGGGGGGGTTGAATGAGAAGGCGCGGTATGGGATCGGCGGTATGGGCACAGTGCTCCGCGCCTCGGTGCCAGTGGGGCCGTATTCACTGGCTAACGCAGGGCCACCAGCAGAGGGAAGAAGTGGCACGGGTGCTGGGTGCGGGCAGAGGCTTGCCTTCCACCGTGCCGTCAAATCACTGGTGCAAATCGCCCAATTACTATCCTTTTTATAGCAACCAATGCATATACCACGAGCACTTCCAGCCGAATAGTCCAAAAATGAGCCTCCCCCCCGCCATAGGGCTCAAGTGACGGGACGGACGGTCAGCTGGCCGTCACCAGCGTCCGCATCCAGTCGGGCAGCGGCGCCGCCTTCTGCTGCGGAAAGTCCACCCAGATCGTCGTAGCTCCGCCCGCTGCGCATATCACGCCTGGCTGGCCCACGCGCTCCATCGTGCCCCAGGTCTCGAACGTGGTGCGGCCCGGGTCGCTCACGTAGAGCTTGAGCAACACGTCGGCCGGGTATTCGAGCTGCTTGTAGAAATTGCAGAACGCATTGACGACGACGGGCCCCTGTCCGCGCGGGTCGGGGTTGCAGCCCACCGACACCATCCACTCAATGCGCGCGGTTTCCAGGTACCGGAAGTACACGGTGTTGTTGACATGGCCCATCGCATCCATGTCGCCCCAGCGCACCGGGAACCGCATCTCAAAGACCAGCTTCTTGACCTCAGGGATTTCGATCTTCATACCCGCTCGTGCCCCAGGGATCAGACCGCGAAGCCGTCGTCGGCTGCGATCACCGCGCCGTTCACAAAATGGCTTTGGTCGCTGGCCAGCATCACCAGCAGCGCATCCAGGTCCTGCGGCTGGCCCACGCGCTTGCGCGGCAGCATGTCCATGAGCTTTTTGCCCTGCTCGGTCTGCCAGTGGTGGTGGTTGATTTCTGTGTCGATGTAGCCAGGGCAAATGGCGTTCACGTTGATGCCGAACCGGCCCCACTCCAGTGCCATCGCCCGGGTCATCTGCACCACGGCGGCCTTGCTCATGCAATAGACACCGATCTGCGGCAGCACCTTGAGGCCCGCCATCGACGCGATATTGATGATGCGACCGCCGGTGAAGCTGCCCGGCGCTGCACCGCGGGAGCGGGCCAGCATGCGCTTGCCCACCTCTTGCGCCACAAAGAAGGCGCCCTTCACGTTGGTATCGAAGATGAAGTCATAGTCCTCGGGCGTCACGTCCTGGATGCGCTGCGTGGTGCTCACGCCCGAGTTGTTCACCAGGATGTCGATGGAGCCCATTTCGGTCTCGGCATGGGCCACGGCGGACTTGATGGAGTCGTGGTCGGTCACGTCCAGCTCGATCACATGGGCGTCACCGCCCTCGCCTTCGATGCGCGCGCGCAGCTCCTTGAGTTTTTCCACCCGGCGGCTGGCCAGCACGACGCCTGCACCAGCGCGGGCCAGGGTGCGGGCAAACTGCGCGCCCAAGCCGCTAGAGGCGCCCGTGATGAAGGCCACGCGGCCGGACAAGTCGATGCTATATGCCATTTAGAGTCTCCCTACTGATCAAAATAGAACGGTCGTTCGATTGTCTATATTCCGTGAATACAATCAGTCGCCAGACAGACAGGGCGCGGTCGGCGCTCTGTAGAAAATAATCCATTATCAAACGCCCGACGAGAAGCCCATGACCAACGAAGAAATCCTCGCCCAATACGGCCCCCGCGAATCCATGGAATACGACGTGGTGGTCGTTGGCGGCGGCCCTGGCGGCCTTGCCACTGCGATCCGCCTGAAGCAACTGGCGGCCGAAAAAGGCCAGGACGTCTCGGTGGTGGTGCTCGAAAAAGGGTCTGAGCCCGGTGCGCACATCCTGTCGGGTGCCATCATGGACCCCAAGGCCCTCACCGAGCTGATCCCCGACTGGAAAAAGCGCGGCGCGCCCCTGAACCAGCCCGTCACCGACGACGCCTATATCTTCCTGAGCGAAAAGTCGGGCTTTCGCGTGCCCAACATGTTCCTGCCGCCGTTTGCCCACAACCACGGCAACTACATCATCAGCCTGGGCAACCTGACCAAATGGCTGGGCGAACAGGCCGAAGCCCTGGGCGTGGAAATCTTCCCCGGCTTTACGGCCGCTGAAGTGCTCTACAACGACAACGGCTCCGTCAAGGGCGTGGCCACGGGCAACATGGGCATTGGCAAGGACGGCGAGCCCACCGAGAACTTCCAGCTCGGCATGGAGCTGCTGGGCAAGTACACCGTGTTTGCCGAAGGCGCACGCGGCCACCTGGGCAAGCAGCTGATCGCCAAGTTCCACCTCGACAAGGACCGCGACCCGCAGAGCTTCGGCATTGGCGTGAAGGAACTGTGGGAGATCGACCCCAAGAAGCACCAGCCCGGCTTTGTAATGCACACCGCTGGCTGGCCCATGGAGAACGACACCTACGGCGGCGCCTTCCTGTACCACCAGGAGGGCAACAAGGTGGCACTGGGCTTCGTCACGGGGCTGGGTTATGCCAACCCCTACCTGAGCCCGTTCGAGGAGTTCCAGCGCTGGAAGACGCACCCCAACGTCCGCTACTACTTCGAAAACGAGAAGGGCGAGATCACGGCCAAGCGCCTGTCTTACGGTGCACGTGCCATCAACGCCAGCGGCATCAACGCCCTGCCCAAGACCGTCTTCCCAGGCGGCGCCCTGGTGGGCTGCAATGCCGGCTACCTGAACGTCGGCCGCATCAAGGGCAGCCACGCCGCCATCAAGACCGGCATGCTGGCCGCCGAAGCCGCCTATGACGCCGTGGTGGCAGGCCGCCAGCACGACGAGCTGACCGCCTACCCCGAAGCCTTCGAAAAGAGCTGGCTGCACACCGAGCTGAACAAGGACCGCAACTTCAAGAACTGGTTCAAGTACGGCCTGACGACGGCCACGCTGATGAACGGTTTCGAGCAGTTCGTGCTGCGCGGCCACATCCCCTGGACGCTGCACCGCGACAAGCCCGACCACGCGTACCTGAAGCCTGCGGCCGAGTGCAAGCCCATCGTCTACCCCAAGCCCGATGGCAAGCTCACGTTTGACCGCCTCTCCAGCGTGTTCATCAGCAACACGAACCACGAAGAGAACCAGCCCGCCCACCTCACGCTCAAGGACCCGAGCGTGCCGGTCAACATCAACCTGGCCAAATACGCCGGCCCCGAGGCGCGCTATTGCCCGGCGGGCGTGTACGAGTTTGTGCCCGACACGACCAAGGGCGGTGATGCCCAGCGCCTGCAGATCAATGCGCAGAACTGCGTGCACTGCAAGACCTGCGACATCAAGGACCCCACGCAGAACATCGTGTGGGTCACGCCGGAAGGCGGCGGTGGCCCGAACTACGCGGGCATGTAAGCACCGTCAAAATTCATAGCACCTTGCGCTTGAAGGGCCTGCACTGCAGGCCCTTTTTTATGGAGATCAGCGCTGATCTACAGCGCAACGCCCGTCACGCGGCGGCGCGCGTGAGCTGAAACTGTCCCATCGCACCCGCCAGCCGGTTGGCCTGGTCCTTGAGGCTCTGGGCTGCTGCGGCGCCCTGCTCCACCAGCGCGGCGTTTTGCTGCGTCATGTGGTCGAGCTGGTCCACTGCCTGGCTCACCTGGCCGATCTGTGTGCTCTGCTCGCTGCTGGCCTCGTTGATCTCGGCCATCAGCGTGGTCACACGCTCCACGCTTTGCACGATGTCGCCCATCGTGGAGCCTGCGGTGACCACCAGCCGGGCGCCGTCACTGACCTTGTCCACGCTGGTGGAGATCAGCGCCTTGATCTCGCGCGCCGCGTTGGCACTGCGCCCGGCCAAGCCGCGTACCTCGCTGGCCACCACGGCAAAGCCACGCCCTTGCTCGCCCGCACGGGCCGCCTCCACAGCCGCATTGAGCGCGAGGATGTTGGTCTGGAAAGCAATGCCGTCGATGATGCCCACGATGTCGGCGATCTTCTTGCTGCTGGCATTGATCTCTTCCATGGTCTTGACCACCTGGTTGACCACTTCGCCCCCCTTGCTGGCCACCTCGGTGGCGTTGAGCGCCAGCGCGTTGGCCTGGCGCGTGCTGTCGGCATTGGCGGCCACCATCTGCGCCAACTGGGCAATGCTGGCCGCCGTCTGCTGCAGGTTGCTGGCCGCGTGCTCGGTGCGCATGCTCAGGTCGGTATTGCCCGCGGCCACTTCGGAGCTGGCCACATGGATGGATTCGCCCGAGTCGCGCACCTCGGTCACCACGTAGTGCAGCGACTCGACCATCTTGTCCAGCGCGGTGAGCAACTGGCCGATCTCGTCGGTGCGCTGGGTTTGCATGCGCACCGTGAGGTCGCCCCGCGCCACCACAGCGGCCGCCTCGGAGGCCTGGCGCAGCGGCAGCACGATGGAGCGCCGCAGCAGCCAGCCAAACAGCGCCGACAACGCCACCACCACCAGCACCGCCACGGCACTGATCCATTGCGCACGGGATGCATCGGCAATCATGCTGTCCCCCGCCTTCAGAGATGACTGCTCGGAAGCTGCGAGCAACTGGTCGATGGACCGCAGGTATTGGGTCAACGCTGCTGCGTGTTCCTGCAGCTCTTTCTGGCTGATGATCTTGGCTTCCAGGGCGTTTTGCACCAGCGCGTCCCGCAGCACTGCATATTTCTGGCGTTCGGCCTGGGCCTGCGCCCACAGGGGCCTGGCGCTCTCGCTGGAAGACACCTGCGCCAATGCCTCGTCGATGCGCTTGCGCATTGCGTCTTCGGCGGCGATCTGGTTGCGCATTTCGGCCACCAGGGGGAACACGTCGGACGAGAGCGTGGCGCGCAACGCAATCTGGCCGATATAGACCGACTGGGTTTTCCAGTCGCGCACGGTGCGTTCGATGGGCAGTTGCTCCGTGGTCAACAATGTGGCCTGGCGGCTCGTGTCCTGGCCTGTCAGCCAGGTGGTGGCCCCCAGCAGCGCCACCGCAAAGCCCAGGATGCCAAAGCTGGCCGCCAGCTTTTGCCCCACGCTCAGCGTGCGGCTGCGCCGCGCAGGTGATACGCCCTGGGTGGCCTTATCTGACGCGGCGCGGCTCCACTCCGCCTCTGCAGGTGCGGCACGGAAAGCAGCGCCACCAGGCGCCCCGGAAGTGGCTGGCAAATAGTTCATGAGCGTTCTCCTGGTTCGTTTCCCACACCGTGCGGGGGCCTGAGACGGCAGGCGCTGTACCCATTGCGACCCGCAGGTTCGATGCGCACAGCACATGCCCCACAGGGGGCAGTTGCCTATCGCGTCATGACGTGACGCATTCACCAAAGCCGCCACCGCCTGGGGTTGCGATCTCAAACACATCTCCGGGCTCCATCAGCGCCGCACCGATGTGGCCCAGTTCCTCCACCTGGCCGTTGACGCGCAGCACGCGGTTGGCGCCAGGCTTGCCGGGCTGGCCGCCAGCCATGCCAAACGCAGGGTTCAAGCGCCCGTTGGACAGGATGCTGGCCGTCATCGCCTCCAGAAAACGCACGCGCCGCACGCCACCATCGCCGCCCGCCCAGCGGCCCGCGCCGCCGGACCCGCGCTGGATCTCATAGCTGTCGAGGACCACCGGGAAGCGGAACTCCAGCACCTCGGGGTCGGTCAGGCGCGAGTTGGTCATGTGGGTCTGGACCACGCTGGTGCCGTCAAAGCCACGCACGACCTGGCCCGAGGCGTCCAGCACCGCGCCAGCACCGCTGCCGCCAGCAATGGTTTCGTAGTACTGGTACTGCGCATTGCCAAAGGTGAAGTTGTTCATGGTGGGCTGGCTGCCAGCCATCGCGCCCAATGCGCCAAACAGCGCGTTCGTGATGCAGGTGGAGGTCTCCACATTGCCCGCCACCACCGAAGCCGGCGGATTGGGGTTGAGCATGGAGCCTTGCGGAATGATCACCTGCAGGGGCTTGAGGCACCCGGCATTGAGCGGAATGTCATCATCCACCAGCGTGCGGAACACATACAGCACCGCCGCCATGCACACAGCACGCGGGGCGTTGAAGTTGTTCATCTGCTGCGGGCTGGTGCCTGCAAAGTCGATGACCGCACTGCGCTCGGCCACATTGACCTTGACCGACACGCTGATCTGCGCGCCGTTGTCGAGCGGCAGGGTGAAGCTACCGTCCTTGAGCTGCGTGATCACACGGCGCACGGACTCTTCGGCGTTGTCCTGCACATGGCGCATGTAGGCCTGCACGACATCCAGGCCAAACTGGTCCACCATCTTCGACAGCTCTTGCACGCCCTTCTCGTTCGCAGCGATCTGTGCGCGCAGGTCGGCCAGGTTTTGCTGCGGGTTGCGGCTGGGGTATGGCGTGGTGCCGCCGCCCGTGGCCAGCAGGGTGCGCACCTCCTCTTCCAGAAAGATGCCCCGGTCCACCAGCTTCACGTTGTTGATCTGCACGCCTTCTTCATCAATGCGCGTGGAGAACGGTGGCATGGACCCTGGCGTGGTACCGCCAATGTCCGCATGGTGGCCCCGGCTTCCCACATAAAACGTGGGCTCGTTGCCCTCGGCCACATACACCGGGGTGATCACTGTCACATCGGGCAGGTGGGTGCCACCGTGGTACGGGTCGTTGAGCATGTACACGTCGCCCGGGTGCATCTTGCCCGCGTTCTCGCGGATCACGGTCTTGATGCTCTCGCCCATTGACCCAAGGTGCACGGGCATGTGGGGTGCATTGGCGATCAGGTTGCCGGCCGCGTCGAACAGCGCACAGCTGAAGTCCAGACGCTCCTTGATGTTGACCGAATACGCCGTGTTCTGCAGCTGCAGCCCCATCTGCTCGGCGATGTTCATGAACAGGTTGTTGAACACCTCCAGCAGCACCGGGTCCACCGTGGTGCCCGCGGCGTACTGCACCTTGCGGGCCGTCACGCGGTCCAGCACCAGGTGGTCCAGGTCGGTCAGGCGCGCAGACCAGCCGGGCTCCACCACGGTGGTGGTGTTCTTCTCAGCAATGATGGCCGGGCCGGGGATCACGTCGCCGGGGTGCAGGTCCTCGCGCACTACCAAGGCAGCGTCGTGCCATGCGCCGCCCGAGTACATCTTCACCATCTCGCGCTGCGGGTGCTTGCGGTGCGGGTGCACGGGCAGGCGCGGCTCGGCGGGAGCGTCGCCTGCAATCATGGCTTCGACCGACACAGCCTCCACCACCAGGCCCTTGCCCGCCATGAGGAACGCAAAACGCTGGCGGTAGGCGGCCTCAAAGGCCGTCTGGATGCTGGCCATGTCGCCAAAAGGCACCACCAGGGCCGAGTCGGTGCCCTCGTAGCGCACATGCACGTTGTGGCGCACCTGCACCGGGTTCGCACTGACCTGTTGGCGCTCCAGCTCGGCCTGCGCGGCAGAACCCAGCGTATCCAGGCGCTCAGCGATCAGTGGCAGGGATTCAGCCGCCAGCGGCATCTCCACCGCCTGCTCGCGGATCACGGTCTGGTCGGCAAGGCCCATGCCGTAGGCGCTGAGCACCCCAGCCAACGGGTGTACAAATACGCGCGACATGCCCAGCGCATCCGCCACCAGGCAGGCATGCTGCCCACCGGCGCCACCAAAACACTGCAGGGTGTAGCGCGTCACGTCGTAGCCGCGTGCCACGCTGATCTTCTTGATGGCGTTCGCCATCTGCTGCACGGCAATCTGGATGAAGCCTTCGGCCACTTCTTCGGGCCTGCGCTGGGTCTGGGCAGCAATTTCTTCAAATCGCGCGCGCACCGCATCGGCGTCCAGCGTTTCGTTGGCTGCGGGGCCGAACACACTGGGGAAGTAACGGGGCTGCACCTTGCCGACCATCACGTTGGCATCGGTCACAGCCAGCGGGCCGCCGCGGCGGTAGCTCACCGGGCCTGGATTGGCGCCTGCGCTCTCAGGGCCGACGCGAAAACGGGCACCGTCGTAGGCCAGCACCGAGCCACCGCCAGCCGCCACCGTGTGGATGCTCATCATGGGGGCGCGCATGCGCACACCGGCCACGTGGGTCTCAAACTCGCGCTCGAACGCACCGGCGTAGTGGCTCACATCGGTGGACGTTCCGCCCATGTCAAAACCAATGACCTTCTCGTGCCCGGCCAGGCCCGCCGTGCGCGCCATGCCCACAATGCCGCCTGCGGGGCCGGAGAGGATCGCGTCCTTGCCCTGGAAGGTGCCTGCATCGGTAAGACCACCGGAGGACTGCATGAAGAACAGCTTGACGCCCGGCATCTCGCTGGCCACCTGCTCCACGTAGCGGCGCAGGATGGGAGAGAGGTAGGCATCCACCACCGTGGTGTCGCCCCGGCTCACGAACTTCATCATGGGGCTGGTTTCATGCGAGGCACTGATCTGCGTGAAGCCCACCTCCTTGGTAATACGCTTTGCTGCCTGCTCGTGCTGCGTGTAGCGGTAGCCGTGCATGAACACAATGGCCACGCTGCGCAGCCCGCGCCCGTACGCCGCCAGCAGGTCACCCCGCAGGGTGGCTTCGTCAAGGTTCTGCAACACATCGCCATGGGCACCCATGCGTTCGCGGGCCTCGATCACTTCGGTGTAAAGCAGCTCGGGCAGCTGGATGTGGCGGTCAAACAGGCGTGGGCGGTTCTGGTAGGCAATGCGCAGCGCATCGCGAAAGCCGCGTGTGGTGACCAGCAGCGTGGGTTCACCCTTGCGCTCCAGCAGTGCGTTGGTGGCCACCGTAGTGCCCATCTTCACGCATTCCACCAGCGCGGGGGTCACGGGCTCGCCGGGCTTCAGGCCCAGCAGGTGGCGGATTCCCGCCACAGCGGCATCCTTGTACTGCTCGGGGTTCTCGGACAACAGCTTGTGGGTGGTGAGCGATCCATCGGGCCGCTTGGCCACGATGTCGGTGAATGTGCCCCCACGGTCAATCCAAAACTGCCAGCGGGGAATATGGGTAGAGGGTGCAAGTTGTGTCATGGTGTTATGGGTTGAAAAATGAAAAAAAGCGGCTGGTGCGTGACTCAGGCGGCCAAGGCCAGGGATGAACAGGCGGGTGGGCGTGGCACCCGGTCCAATTCCTCAAGCATCGTGCGCACAGCAGGAATGGAAGGTGCCGTTGCCATCACCTGGTCCATACCGCACCAGGGGCGGTCAAGCGCTGCAATCCAGGGCATCACAACGTGGATATCCGACGGCGGCAGCGTCTGCATGGTGCTCACGACGATGCTCAATTCCTGCGCCAAGCGCGAGGCTGGCGCAAAACGCCAGTGGTACTGGCCGCAACCCAGGCGCACAGCGCGGCTGTCCTTTTCCGTCATGGCCACGAGCCAGGAGCAGTGAAACTCAGCGCACGTAGGATTCGGAGGATCGGAAAGGCAGAAGCTGTAGACGTTTTCATACGTGCGGCCGAAGCGGCGCACCAGGGTTTCGGCAATAGCGTCGCGGCCGTGGGCCACGGGCGGAAAATCCATGCCGCCCTGCCGTACCTCCATGCGCAGCAGCGCACCGCCAGCGAAGGCCCGCTCCATCAGGTGGGGGCGGTTGCAGTCCTTGGCCAGCAGATACATCTCGACGGTGTCTGAAGGGGTTTGCATGGTGACTCCTTGATGGTTTCCGTATGCTTTACAGGTGATTCCCGCGATGACTTAGCGCTGCGTGTAGTACGGGATGAAAATCTGATTGGCCTCACTGCCCACCGACCGCACCCACTCTCGGGAGAACCGCTCGCCCAGGCGCTTGAGCTCGGCATCAAAATCCGCCGGCGCACGATCGACCTTGATGCCCTTGCGCTGCAGCTCGGCCACCGACTCTTCGGCCACTGCAGCACTCATTGCCCAACCCCGTGCCTCCGCCTCGGCGGCAGCCTTGGTGACCGCTTGGCGTACGGGTGCAGGCAATGCATCAAAAGCCTGCTGGTTCACAAAAACGATGTTCTTGGGAAACCAGGCATTGATGCCGTAGTACTGCTTGATCTGTCCCCAGACCTGGTTCTCAACCCCGGTGAGGGCCGAGGTGATCATGGAATCGAGCTTGCCGGCCGACAGGGCCTGGTTGACTTCGACCATGGGCACATCCACGGGCGTGGCGCCCAGCAGTTCGGCAATGCGCACGGTCCCGGGGTTGTAGGTGCGCATGCGCGTGCCCTTGAAGTCTGCGGACGAGCGCACGGGGGTGATCGAGAACAGCCCCTGCGGGGGCCAAGGCACTGCGTAGAGCGCTTTGAGCCCCTTGCTTGCCATACGCATCTCGATCAACGGACGCTGCACATCCCACATGCGCCGCGCGTCGGCATAGCTGCGCACCACAAAGGGCACGGCGTCCGCCCCGGCGATGGGGATGTCTCGCACCAGGTTGGTCATGATGGTCTCTCCCGCCTGGGCCTTGCCCTCCTGCACGGCCTGGGGAATCTCGTTCAGCTTGAACAAGGCGTTGTTGGCATGGACCTCGATGCGCAGCGCGCCTGCCGAGGCACGCTCCACGTCTTGCGCAAACTGCACGAGATTGCGGGTATGAAACGACTCCGCGCGGTAGCCCGTGGCCAGCTTCCACTGGGTCTGGGCGTGCAGCACCGGGGCCACAGCGAACGCGGCCAACAACACCAAGGTCTTCATGGGGAACTCCTGTGCGGACGTTTCAGGCGTGGGTGCGGGGGGTCAGCCCTGCATCTGGCGGGGCAGCCAGAGCACGACATCGGGCACGAAGTACGTCATCACGACGGCCACGATCATCAGAGCGAACAGAGGCAAGGCCGTGCGTGCAATCCAGGTTACTTCGCGCCGCGTCATGCCCTGCAACACGAAGAGGTTGAAGCCCACGGGCGGCGTGATCTGCGCCATCTCGACCACCAGCACGATGAAGATGCCGAACCACACCAGGTCAAAGCCTGCAGCCTCCACCGTGGGCAGCAGCACCGCGATGGTCAGCACCACCATGGAGATGCCGTCCAGGAAGCAGCCCAGCACAATGAAGAACACGATGAGCAGCAGCATCAGCGCAAAGGGCGACAGGTGCAGCGCCCCGATGAACTCGGCCAAGTGCCGTGGCAGGCCGATGAAACCCATGGCCAGCGTGAGGAACGCGGCACCGGCCAGGATGAGGCCGATCATGCAGTACACGCGGCAGGCGGCGACCAGCCCTTCCTTGAAGCGCTCCCAGTTCAGCGAGCCCTCGATCTTGGCCAGGATCAACGACCCGGCCACACCCAGCGCCGCAGCTTCGGTAGCGGTGGCAATGCCGCTGTAGATGGCGCCCAGCACCACGACGATGAGAGACACGACGGGAATCAGGTGGCGGGAGGCATACAGCTTTTGCACAAAGCTGAGGCGGGCGTCAGGCGCAGGCACCTTGTCCTTGTTGAACAAGGCCCACACCACGATGTAGCCCATGAACAGCGCAGCCAGCATCAACCCCGGAATCACTCCTGCAAGGAATAGCTTGGAGATCGACACGTTTGCTGCCACGCCGTAGACGATCATGATGATCGATGGCGGAATCAGCAGCCCGAGCGTGCCCGCACCGGCCAATGTGCCCACGGAGATGTCTTCGGGATAGCCGCGCTGCTTGAGTTCAGGCAGCGTGATCTTGCCGATGGTGGCGCAGGTGGCGGCCGATGAGCCCGAGATGGCCGCGAAGATGGTGCAGCCCACCACGTTGACGTGCAGCAGGCGGCCGGGCAAGCGCTCCAGCCAGGGCGCGAGGCCCTTGAACATGCTGCTCGACAGCTTGCTGCGGAACAGGATCTCGCCCATCCACAAAAACAGCGGCAAAGCCGTCAGCGTCCAGCTGGAGGTCGACCCCCAGATCGTCAGCATCATGCTGTCGCCCACGGGGCGGTTGGTAAAAAACTCCATGCCGACCAAAGCCACTGCCAGCAGTGACAGGCCGATCCACAGGCCCGATCCGAGCACTGCGAACAGCACCACGATCAGACCCAAAGCGATGATGACGTCCATGATGAAGTCTCCTGGATCGGGTTATTCGGAACGTGCGGCTTCGGACACCGCCATGAAGGCCGTTCCCTGGAAGCGCAACACCAGCGCATGGGCAAACGCCAGCGCAAAACCAATACAGCCCATGGCCATGCTGATCTGGGGAATCCACAGCGGTGACGCGTCGGCCGCAGGCGAGATGTCATGGGTGATGTAGGAGATCCACACCGAACGCACGGCATAGCAGGCGATGTACACGGACAGCACCAGTGCGCTGACCAGGCAGAACCACTCGAAGGCACTGCGCCAGCGGGCGGGCAGCCTGTCCAGGATGAGCGTCACGCGGATGTGATCGCCGTTTTGCAGCGTGCTGGGCAGTGCAAAGAACAAGGCGGCGGCAATGGCGTAACCCGCGTAGGCGTCGAGTCCGTCGATGTTGAGGTGGATGACTTCGCGGGCAAAAACGCCCAGCGTGACCGCGCCGAACGCGGCCAGCATCGACAGGCCGGACAGCAGCATCAGCAGCCTGTAGAAATTTCGGACGAGCTTGTCCATGGCGTACTCCTGTAACGCTTGAAAAAGAGGGGGAGCGGTAACGAGATTGCGGGGGTAGCGCGCGGTGCGCTACCCGGCCCCGTGGGGGCCTTCAGACATGTTCAGACGCGACTACTTCTTGCGGTAGGCGTCGATGATGGCCTGCCCCTCGGCACCGGCCGATTTCACCCAGTCGGCGGTCATGGATTCGCCGATGCTCGCCAGCTCCTTCTTGATGCTGTCGCTGGGCTCGGCCACTGTCATGCCCTTGGCCGACAGCTCCTTGATGAACTCCTTGTCCACACGCTCGCTGGTGGCCCAGCCGCGTTCTTCGGCGGCAGCTGCGGCTTTGAGCACGGCATCCTGCAGGGGCTTGTCGAGCGCGTCAAAGGCCTTCTGGTTTACCACCGTGGCATTGCGCGGCAGCCACGCGCTGACGGGGTAGAAGTACTTGACCTGCTCATACAGCTTGGACTCCACGCCGCTCGCGCTCGACGTCAGAAAGTTCTGCACCGTGTTGGTCGCCAGGGCCTGGCCCAGCTCGGACAGCTGGATCGTCACGGGCTGTGCCTTGAGCAGCTGGGCAATGCGCGTGGTGGCAGGGTTGTAGGCGCGCATCTTGGTGCCCGCAAAGTCTGCGGGCGTGCTCACCGGCTTGAGCGAATACAGCGACTGGCCAGGCCATGGCACCGAGAACAGTACCTTCACGCCCTGGGCGGCGAGCAGCTTCTCTTGTGCGGGCTTGGCGGCCAGGTACAGGCGCTTGGACTCTGCGTAGGTGGTCGCCAGGAACGGGATGGAGTCCACGCCAAAGAGCGGGTTCTCGTTGGTGGCGCCCGACAGGATGAACTCGGCCGAAGGCACCTGCCCGGTCTGCACCGCGCGCTTGATTTCGTTGGCCTTGTACAGCGAACCACCGGGGTGCAGGGTGATCTTGAGCTTGCCGCCGGTGAGCTTGTCCACTTCATCGGCAAACTGCTGCACGTTCTGCGTCTGGAAGCTGTTGGCGCCGTAGCCGGTGGGCAGGTCCCACTTGACCTGGGCTTGGGCCGCACACACGCTGAGGGCAGCCGTCATACACAGTGCAAATTTTTTCATGGGGAGACTCCTGGGGTAAGCCGCTTAGAAGCTGGCGAGTTGGTGGTTGAGAAGGTCGGTGATCAGCATGCAACCCGGGGCATGCGTGATGCAGAAGGCCGGTTGGGCGTTGAGGATGGCCGATTGCGGCGTCACGCCGCAGGCCCAGAAAACAGGGATCTCACCGGGCATCAGCGCTACGGCATCGCCATAGTCGGGCCGGGACAGATCGGTGATGCCGATGAGAGCCGGGTCACCAATGTGCACGGGTGCGCCGTGCACGTTGGGAAACCGCGAGGTGACCTGCACCGCCCGAATCACATCTGCTGCAGGCATGGGACGCATGGTCACCACCATGGGGCCACCGAAAGGGCCCGCCGGCTCGGTTTGCACATTGGTGCGGAACATGGCTACGTTCTTGCCTTCCTCGACGTGGCGCAGGCGGATGCCTGCCTCGATCAATGCGGACTCGAACGAGAACGAGCAACCGAGAACGAAGGTGACCAAGTCAGAGCGCCAGAGGCTGGCGATGTCCGCCACCTCTTCCGACATTTCACCGTGACGCCAGATGCGATAGAGCGGCACATCGCTGCGAATGTCGATACCCTTGCCCAGTGAAGGCAAGGTGAACTGTCCGGGCTCACTGACCGCCAGCACAGGGCAAGGCTTGGGGTTGCGTTGACAGAACCGCAGGAAGTCACTGGCAAGCACCTCGGGCAGGATGACGACGTTGCCCTGAACATGGCCATCTGCGAGGCCACTGGTGTGCGATGTCCACAGGCCCTTGCGGATGGTGTCACGGACATGGATCGGGTTGCTGGCACCTTCAGGACCAAACACCGCGAGCGAATTTTCTTGAACGAAGTCCACCGTTTTTCCTTGCATTGAGAAATGTCAATTGCATGACGTTGGGCAGATTGTGTTGGGGTGAGAACGACCCTGGCAAATTCAAAAAATTTCTATCACGTCATCGATTTTTTCCATGCACTCCATTGGGGATAGGCGAACCATCTTGGTGCCGAGGGAAAACCCTGAGAGAAAATTTACGGGTAAACCCTGACACCACCGAACCATTGGAATGCCGGAGAAAAAAACGTATGCCGAGCGCACCCGCCAGGGTGCGTCGAGATGTTTTGACAGAAGGCTCAGCCCTTGCGAGGGCGGCGGGCTGGCGCGGGCTGTTGCTGCTCGATGAAGTCCAGCGCCGAACGCACCACGGCCTCCATGGCGGGCGATGAAGGGTCTTCGCGGTAGCTCACGTGGATGGGCAACGGCCGCAATGCCGTGTCGCACACCAGGGCACGCAGGTCGGGGAACGCCAGCAGGCGCTGCACTGCCAGACGCGGCAGCGTGGCCACGCCAAAGCCGCCTTGCACCAACTGCACCATGGCAGAAATCGACGAGATGGTGTGCACACAACGCGGCTCTACTTGGGCCTGGCGCAGCGTGTCGAGCAGGGACACGTGCGGCTGCGAGCCACGCTGGAAAGTCAGGATGTCAGCGCCTGCAAAATCCTCCAGCGCATAGCGGCGCTTGCGGTGCGTTTTGCTGTTGCCCACAAACACCATCTCCATGGGCGTCACCGCCTGGCTGCGAATACCATCCGCCGCCGCCGGCAGGGCTGCGAACACGGCATCCAGCGTGCCGCGGCGGATCTGGTCGAGCAACACCGGGGTGGTCTCGACCGTCAGCTCTAGCTCCAGCAACGGGTTGTCCTTGCGCAGCTGTTCCACCCACGGAATGAGCCATGAGTGCAAGACCGATTCGATGGCCCCCAGGCGGATCGACACCTCCAACGGTCCGCCCGATCCCATCTCGGATTTGAGCTGGCGCTGCAGCTCCAGCATGCGCTTGGCATACACCAGGAACCGGGCACCGGCCACCGTGAGTTTGAAATGCTTGTCGCGCCGGTCCAGCAATAGCACGCCCAGCTCTTCTTCGAGCGCGGAGATGCGGCTGGACATGGCGGACTGGGTCAGAAACAGCTTCTCGGCAGCGCGTGTCACGCTCTTGAGAGAGGCCACCCAGTAGAAGGCTTCGACAAAACGCAGGTTCATGGTGTTCTTCGGAAGGGCTGGGTGTACTTTTACTCAAACGGCTCTGCGCACTGCCCAGACGGGCGCACTGCGATGGTGCGCGGTGTGGGAATCCACCCGCCTTTTTCCGGCAGACACTGCGCTGCAAAAGCCATTGTGCCGTCGCATTTCAAGGTCACAACGCAGAACTGCTCGCAGTTGGGGCGCTGACCAAAAGTGCGTTGCCAGTTTTCTGCAAGGAATCTGCGGCGCCTTGCCACGCCACACCACCGGCCTACCCGGTGAACAAGGGCAGGTCTGCCTTCTTCAAGGTCCGCAGCACAAAGCTGGAGCGGCTGTGCCGTATGCCTTTGATCTTGTAGAGCTTCTCGCGCAGCAGGCGCTCGTAATCGCGGGTGTCCTTGACGACGATGCGCAGCAGGTAGTCGTAGTCACCGGAGACCAAGTGCGCCTCGATCACTTCGGGAATGCTGGCCAGTGTCTCGCCAAACTTTTCGAGCGTGTTGTCCGAATGGCTGTCGAGGGTGACCTGCACCAGTACCGTGTCGGCCAGGTCAAGGGACTGAGGATTGATGCGCACCGTGTAGCCCTGGATGACACCCGCCTCTTCCATCTTTTTGATGCGCCCCCAGCAGGGTGACGGGCTCAGGCCCACGGCCTGCCCTATTTCTTGCAGGCTGGCGCGAGCGTTGGCCTGCAAGACAGCGAGAATTTTTCTATCCAGTCGATCCATCGGCCTGATTATTCAGCAAATCATTCAGATGCAGAAAATTATTCTGCATATCCAACAGAATGCGCCAAATTCAGCAAATTCATCTGCAGCACCCGGCGCATACTTCTTCCATCAAGGCGCTCTTACCGGAGCGCACAAATTGACAAGGCCCCGGCTGGTTACCGCCAGCACGGGGCCCTTGGCATTCCAGATGCCTCCCCAGATTGAATAGCCGCTTGCATCCGTCGGCGGCATGCGTCCTGTGTCCGAACCTCGGCGCCCCATTCCAAAGAGGTGTCGCCAATGCAACTGCAAACGCTGGGTTGACCAGTTGATAAGCACGCTTACCAGCACAAACCCGGATGCCTGCGGCCATGCTGCACCGCCATAATTTGACGGAGGCCAGGGGTGGCTCTGCCAGGAGCCCAAGTGCCCCATTCCCTGCCCCAACATCAACAGGAGACACCATGCAATTGACCAAACTCGTCGTTGGACTGAGCCTCGCGCTCGGCTTTGTGGCCACAGCTGCAGCGCAGACCACCATGCGCATCAGCATCTCGACGGCCCAGAACTCCCACCAGGGTGTAGCCATCGACACGTTTGCCAAAGAGGTCGAAAAGCGCACGGGGGGCCGCTACAAGATCCAGACTTTCTACAACGGCGCCTTGGGAGGCGAGCGCGAATCGATCGAAGCCGTGCAACTGGGCACCCAGGAACTGGCCTTCAGCTCCACAGGCCCTGTGCCCAACTTTGTGCCCGAGACCAAGATCCTGGATGTCCCCTTCCTGTTCCGCGACAAAGCCCATGCACGTGCGGTGCTGGACGGTCCTATCGGCCAGGACCTGCTGTCCAAATTCGACGCCAAGGGCTTCAAGGCACTGGCCTGGGCCGAGAACGGCTTCCGCCACATGACCAACAGCAAGCGCGACGTGAAGGAGCCCGGTGACCTGAAGGGCCTGAAGATGCGCACCATGGAAAACCCCGTGCACATTGCCGCGTACAAGGGCTTTGGCATCATCACCACGCCCATGGCCTTCCCTGAAGTGTTCACGGCGCTGCAACAGGGCACCGTGGACGGCCAGGAGAACCCGCTGTCCGTCATCATCTCGGCCAAGTTCGACCAGGTGCAAAAACACCTCACCCTCACCGGCCATGTGTATTCGCCCTGCATCTTCGTGATGAACAAGGCAGCTTTCGACAAGCTTTCGGCAGCCGACAAGCAGGCCTTCATTGACGCAGCCAAGGAGGGCACCAAGGCCAACCGTGCACGTGTGGACGAAGACGACGCCAAGGGCGTGGCTGACCTGCGCGCCAAGGGCATGACCGTGATCGACAATGTGGACAAGGCCAAGTTTGTGGCGGCTCTGGCCCCTGTGAACGCCGAGTTTGAAAAGCAGTTCGGCAAGGCTGCCATCGACAAGATCCGCGACGTCAAGTAATTTGGGTCTTTGCTATTACGTTTGTAGCTGATAACGCCCGTAGCCATTGCGCTATCGGGCGTTTTTATTCTTGAGCCATCGCTGGTTCTGATCACCTCCTACCTGCCCATGGTTGGCACCGCCCCATGAAAAACGCTTTTCTTACCTTTGAGCGATGGACCACCTTCATCGCCATGCTCGGCGCTTGCGCCATGTTGACCCTGGCCTCGGCCCTGGGCATGTTCCAGATCGTGACGCGCTTTGTGCTGGAGCAGCCCGCCGAATGGACCGAAGTGCTCATCCGCTTCAGCCTGATCTGGATGGTGTTCCTGGCCATCCCGGCCGCGTTTCGCCAGGGCGCGATGGTGAGCGTGGACGTGCTGTACCGCTGGAGCCCGCCACGCATCAAACGGGTGCTGGACTGGGTGGTCGCACTGGCGGCCCTGGCCCTCATCGGCATCATCATCTGGTACGGCTGGGACTACGCGCAGCGCGGTGGGGTGCAGAGCATGGCCGGGCTGGAGTCCGTGTCCATGTTCTGGGCCTACCTCGCCATGCCGGTGGGGGGGCTTTTTTGCATCGTCGGCATCATTGGCAACCTCATTGATCCCCTGCGTATGGAACTGGAGACTGCTCAATGAACGCCGCGCCGAGCCGCCTCAAGCCAGTGAACGGCCCCCTTGGGGGGCAGCGAGGACATGCAATGCCGAGCGTGGGGGTCCAACTATGAGCTTGGTCATGATTTCAACGATGGTGCTGTGCTTTGCACTCACCGTCTCGGTGGCCGTGTCCATCGGTTTGGCGTCCATCCTGGGCATCCAGGCCTCCAACGCGAACATGCTCATCTCCGTCAAGGAGATGTTCGGGGCCATCAACAAGTTTCCGCTCGCAGCCATCCCCTTCTTCATCCTTGCGGGCAACCTGATGGAGACCGGAGGCATCTCGCGCCGTCTGGTGGAGTTTGCCAAGAGCATCGTCGGCGGCGTGCAGGGCGGCCTGCCCATGACCTGCGTGCTGACCTGCATGATCTTTGCGGCCGTGTCGGGCTCGTCGGTCGCCACCACGTTTGCAATTGGCGCCATCCTGATTCCTGCGCTCATCAAGCATGGCTACCCCACCAGCTACGCCGCCGCGCTGCAGGCCACCAGTGCCGAGCTGGGCGTGATCATCCCTCCCTCCATCCCGATGATCCTTTACGGCGTGAGCGCCGAGGTGTCGATTGGTGAGCTGTTCATCGCTGGCTTTGGCCCCGGGCTGCTGATCAGCGGTGCACTGATGCTGTTTGTCTGGCTGTACTGCAAGTACAAGGGCTGGGGCAAAAACGACGGCGATGGGCGCATGCCCTTTGGCAAAGCCACGCTGCAGGCGGGCTGGGCATTGCTGATGCCCGTGATCATCCTCGGCGGCATTTATGGCGGTGTGTTCACCCCCACCGAGGCATCGGCCGTTGCAGTGTTCTATGCCTTGATTGTGGGTGTCGTGATCTACCGCGAGATCAAGCTCAAGGACCTGTTCGCCATCCTGCGCAAGTCGGCCATCTCATCGGCAGTGATCATGTTCATCATTGCCAACGCAGGGCTGTTTGCGTTCCTCATCACGCGGGCTGGCGTGCCAGACGCGATTGGCAGGTGGCTGGAGGCCGTGCTGCAGTCCCCCGCCCTCTTCCTGCTGGGCGTGAACGCTGCGCTGTTCGTGATTGGCATGTTCATCGAGACCAGCGCGGCGATCATTGTGCTGGCCCCCATCTTGGCGCCCGTGGCCATGCACTTCGGTATTGATCCTGTGCACTTCGGTCTCATCATGGTGGTGAACCTGGCACTTGGAATGATCACGCCGCCTTTTGGAGTGAACCTGTTCGCAGCCTGCACGGTGGCCAGAATCTCTCTGGACCGGATCATCAAGCACCTGCTTCCCTTTGTCGGAGTGATTCTGGTGTGCCTGATGATCATCACCTATGTGCCATCGATCTCGCTGGCACTTCGGGATCTGGTCTACGCAAAGTAGTTAGAATCGCCGGGTCAGGAGAGAGTGCTCCGTCTTTTTACGTGACGCGCAGCACCGCCGAAGGCGCAGGCACCCGCCGAACGCTCAGGCAAAAGGACTGGCAACCGCCCGCAGCGATGCGGGCGTTCCCTTGCTGGAGAGAGATGGCCCCACAGTAAAAACCTGTGTGCAGGCCATCCACCGAAGGAGCAAACCGCACGGCCAGCCAGGGCGCTGCGGTGAATCTCTCAGGTAAAGCGGACAGCAGGGCAAATCCCGTGACCACGTTGATGGTCGCGGCCCCCATTTGCCCCGGAGTCCGCCATGTCAGCCACCGTCCCCCTGCTAACCACGCCCCTGAACGCCCTGCACATCGAGCTGGGTGCCCGCATGGTGCCTTTTGCAGGCTATTCCATGCCCGTGCAGTACCCCGCAGGCCTGATGGCCGAGCATGTGCACACCCGCACCGCAGCCGGCCTGTTTGACGTGTCGCACATGGGCCAGCTCAAGCTTGTCGGCGCCGACGCTGCTGCGGCGTTTGAAACCCTGGTGCCCGTGGACGTGATCGACCTGCCCGTGGGCAAACAGCGCTACGGCCTGCTACTCACCGATGAGGGGACCATCATCGACGACCTGATGTTCTTCAACCAGGGCGTGGTGGATGGCGAACCCACCCTGTTTGTCATCGTCAACGGCGCCTGCAAGGTCGGCGACATTGCCCATATCCAAACCCGCATTGGCCAGCGCTGCAAGGTGGTGCCCATGCCCGACCACGCCCTGCTGGCGCTGCAGGGCCCACAGGCCGCCATCGCCCTCTCCCGCCTCGCGCCCGGCGTGGAGAAGCTGGTGTTCATGACCGGTGGCGCATTCAACATTGCTGGCTGCGACTGCTTTGTGACCCGCAGCGGCTACACCGGCGAGGACGGTTTTGAAATCTCCGTGCCCGCCGCGCAGGCCGAAACGCTTGCCCGCGCCCTGCTGGCCCAGCCCGAGGTCAAGCCCATCGGCCTGGGCGCTCGCAACTCGCTGCGCCTGGAGGCTGGCTTGTGCCTGTATGGCAATGACATCGACACCAGCACCACGCCATCCGAGGCCGCACTGAACTGGGCGATCCAGAAGGTCCGCCGCACCGGCGGCGCGCGGGCGGGCGGCTTCCCGGGCGCCGACAAGGTGCTGGCGCAAATCGACAACCCTGCCAGCCTTTCCGCCAAGCGCGTGGGCCTGGTGGCGCTGGAGCGTGTGCCGGTGCGCGAACACACCGAACTGCAAAGCACGGACGGCCAAAAGATTGGCGAGGTCACCAGCGGCCTGCTGGGGCCCACCGTGAACGAACCCGTGGCCATGGGCTACGTCACGCCCGCCTTTGCAGCCATCGGCACCCGTGTCAATGCCATCGTGCGCGGCAAGGTGGTGCCCATGGAAGTGCGCGCCATGCCCTTTGTGCCGGCCAATTACTACCGCGGCTGATTTCGCCAGGCGCATCGACCGGACTGCGCCCGCACCCGCTTACATTGCAGATTCCTTTACTTTTTTCCTTTGCTTGAGGAGCTTCCCATGACGATCAAATTCTCCAAAGACCACGAGTGGATCAACACCACTGATGCCAACGCCTCGGTGGTGGGTATCACCGTTCACGCGCAAGACGCGCTGGGCGACGTGGTGTTTGTGGACCTGCCCGAAGTGGGCAAGAGCTTTGCCCAGGGCGAAGTGGCCGGCGTCGTCGAATCCGTGAAAGCCGCCGCCGATGTGTACATGCCCGTCACCGGCGAAGTGGTGGAAGTGAACGAAGCCCTGCGCGCCGACCCGTCGCTGGCCAACAGCGACCCGCTGGGCGCTGGCTGGTTCTTCAAGGTCAAGCTGGCCGACGCGAGCCAGCTCGACGCCTTGCTGGACGAAGCCGCATACACCGAGTTCGCCAAGAACGCCTGATCCCTGCCAATTGAGAGGGCATGGCGCCGGGCCATGCCCGGCACGCCGCCCTGCTGGGTGCGAGCCCTCTCCCCGGCAACGCCCCCAACCCGCTGCGACCTACGAGACTGCCCCATGCTGATGCAATCCGCCACCCCCCTTGGCGCGCTTGAAAACGCCACCGAATTCCTGCCCCGCCACATCGGCATCGACGCGGCCGACGAAGCGCACATGCTGTCGGTGATCGGCGAGGCCTCGCGCCGTGCGCTCATCGAATCCATCGTGCCGCGCTCCATTGCACGCAGCCGGGGCATGGACCTGCCTGCGCCGCTCACCGAAGCGGCCGCATTGGCAGAACTCAAGGCCATCGCGGGCAAGAACCAGCTGCTCAAGAGCTTCATCGGCCAGGGCTACTACGGCACGCACACGCCTGGCGTCATCCTGCGCAACATTCTGGAGAACCCCGCCTGGTACACCGCCTACACGCCCTATCAGGCCGAAATCTCCCAAGGCCGCATGGAGGCCCTGGTCAACTTCCAGACCATGGTGTGCGACCTGACGGGCATGCCGATTGCCAACGCATCCATGCTGGACGAAGCCACCGCCGCCGCCGAGGCCATGACGCTGGCGAAGCGCTCGGTCAAGAGCAAGAGCAACGTGTTTGTGGTGGCAGGCGACGCGCACCCGCAAACCATTGAAGTCATCCAGACCCGCGCCAGGCCCCTGGGCCTGGAAGTGCGCCTGGCCAATTCGGCCGAGGAATGGAACACCCTGCTGGACGGCGATTACTTTGCCGTGCTGGCCCAGTACCCCGCCACCAGCGGCCGCATTGACGACCTGCGCGCTGACGTGGAAAAAACGCATGCCAAGCAGGCCGCCTTCATCGTGGCGGCCGACCTGCTGGCGCTGACGCTCATCACCCCGCCCGGTGAACAAGGTGCCGACATCGTGGTGGGCACCACCCAGCGTTTTGGCATGCCCATGGGCGCCGGTGGCCCCCACGCCGCCTACATGGCCTGCCGCGACGAATACAAGCGCAGCCTTCCCGGCCGCCTGGTGGGTGTGAGCGTGGACGTGCATGGCAAACCTGCCTACCGGCTGGCCCTGCAAACCCGCGAACAGCACATCCGCCGCGAAAAGGCCACATCCAACATCTGTACGGCCCAGGTGCTGCCCGCCGTGATCGCCAGCATGTATGCCGTGTACCACGGCCCCGAAGGACTCAAGCGCATCGCACAGCGTGTGGCCAGCTACACCGCCATCCTCACGCAAGGGCTGCAGCAGCTGGGTGCGCCTGTGCGTGCACAGGCCACGTTCGACACCGTGAGCCTGCACACCCAGGGCGCTACACAATCCATAGCAACCAAGGCAATCAGCCTGGGCGCCAACCTGCGGATTTACTTTGAAGAGTACCTGTGCATCTCGCTGGACGAGACCACCACACGCGCCGACATTGAGCTGCTGTGGAAGATCTTCGCCAAGGACGGCCAGGCGCTGCCCACCTTCGATGCGTTTGAAAAGGGCGTGGAGCCGCTGATCCCCACAGAGCTGCGCCGCACCAGCAGCTACCTCACACACCCCGTCTTCAACACCCACCATTCCGAAACCGGCATGCTGCGCTACATCCGCCAGCTGTCCGACAAGGACCTGGCACTGGACCGCAGCATGATCCCGCTGGGCTCGTGCACCATGAAGCTCAACGCCACCAGCGAGATGATCCCCATCACCTGGCCCGAGTTTGCCAACGTGCACCCCTTCGCCCCCGCTGACCAGCAACAGGGCTACAAGCAGCTGGACGAGCAACTGCGCGCCTGGCTGTGCCAAGCCACGGGCTATGCAGGCATCAGCCTGCAACCCAACGCAGGCTCGCAAGGTGAATATGCCGGCCTGCTGGCCATCAAGGGCTACCACGAATCGCGCGGCGAAGGCCACCGCAACATCTGCCTGATCCCCAGCAGTGCACACGGCACCAACCCCGCCAGTGCCCAGATGGTGGGCATGCAAGTGGTGGTGACCGCCTGCGATGCCAACGGCAACGTGGACCTGGTGGACCTGAAAGCCAAGTGCGAACAGCACAGCGCCAACCTGGCCGCCGTGATGATCACCTACCCCAGCACGCACGGCGTGTTCGAGACCAGCGTCAAAGAGCTGTGCGCCCTGGTGCACAGCCACGGCGGCCGCGTGTACGTGGACGGTGCCAACATGAACGCCCTGGTGGGCGTTGCGGCCCCCGGCGAGTTCGGTGGTGACGTGAGCCACCTGAACCTGCACAAGACCTTCTGCATTCCCCACGGCGGTGGCGGCCCCGGCGTGGGCCCTGTGTGCGTGGTGCAAGACCTGGTGCCCTTCCTGCCGGGCCATGCCACGGCGGGCGCGCCTGGTGGCGTGGGTGCCGTCAGCGCCGCGCCGCTGGGCAACGCAGCCGTGCTGCCCATCAGCTGGATGTACATCCGCATGATGGGCGCCGAAGGCCTGCAAGCCGCTACCGAGATCGCCATCCTGAGCGCCAACTACATCAGCGCGCGCCTCAAGGACCACTACCCCACGCTGTACGCGAGCGAGAACGGCCATGTGGCACACGAGTGCATCCTGGACCTGCGCAGCCTGAAGGACACCAGCGGCGTGATGGCCGAAGACGTGGCCAAGCGCCTGATTGACTACGGCTTCCACGCGCCCACTCTGAGCTTCCCGGTGCCTAACACGCTGATGGTGGAGCCTACCGAGAGCGAAACCCTGTCCGAGCTGGACCGCTTCATCGACGCGATGATCGCCATCCGCGAAGAGATTCGCCAGATCGAAGCAGGCAAGCTGCCGCAGGACAACAACCCGCTCAAGAACGCCCCGCACACCGCAGAAAGTCTGCTGAGCGGCGAGTGGAACAGCCCCTACACCCGCGAGGCAGCTGCCTACCCCGTGGCTGCGCTGCGCAGCAACAAATACTGGTCGCCAGTGGGCCGCGTGGACAACGTGTGGGGTGACCGCAACCTGAGCTGCAGCTGCATCCCGGTGAGCGACTACGCCTGACCCTGCAGCGAAGGCCACGGCGGCATGGTCTGCCGCCACAGCCCTTGCTCTTGCAAGCCCTGGAGCCCGCTCGCCCAGGGTTTTTTTCGTTGGGAGCCCGTACTGACAGGTGCAGGAACACGCATAAGATCGCGGGCTGCGTTGTGATTCACCCTTTTTAGGAGCCTCCTTTGCGAAACCTCTTGTGCCTTCTGCTCGCCACCGCTGTGATCGCCCCCGCCGCCATGGCCCAGACCTCCAAACCCGTCACCACGGCCAGCGGCCTGGTCTATGAATCGCTCAAAGACGGCACGGGCGAATCGCCCAAGGCCACCGACACGGTCAAGGTGCATTACAAGGGCACGTTCCTCGACGGCAAGGAGTTCGACAGCTCCTACAAACGCGGCGAACCCACCTCGTTCCCACTCAATGGCGTGATCCCTTGCTGGACCGAAGGCGTGCAGCGCATGAAGCCGGGCGGCAAGGCCAAGCTGACTTGCCCCCCAGGCATTGCCTACGGTGCCCGGGGTGCGGGTGGCGTCATTCCCCCCAACGCCACGCTGAATTTCGAGATCGAGCTGATCTCCGTGGGCCGCTGACCCCATGCTGCTGAAGGTCGGTGACCTCGCGCGGCGCACCGGCCTCACGGTGCGCACATTGCACCACTATGACGAGGTCGGGCTGCTCAAGCCCTCGGGCCGGTCGGACGCGGGGTACCGCCTGTACAGCCAGGCCGACGTGCAGCGGCTGCATGGCATCCAGACCATGCGCCAGATGGGCCTGGCGCTCAGCGACATTGCCGAGCTGCTGGCGGGCGAAGGGGTGGCACCCCAGCGCATCATCGGCCAGCAGATCCGGGCGCTGGACCAGCAGATCACCCAGGCCACAGAACTGCGCGGGCGCCTGACCATGCTGCGCGACGGCCTCATGGCGGGTGCTGAGCCCGACATGGGCAACTGGCTCGAGGCGCTGGCGCTGATGACCACCTACGGCAAATACTTCAGCACCACCGAACTCAAGCAGATCTTCACCAACTGGAGCCTGATCGAGGCCGACTGGCTCGTTGTCAAAGACCTGGTGCGCAGCGCCATGGACCGCCAGCTACCGCCTGATGCGCCCGAGGTGCAGGCACTGGCCTACCGCTGGATGGCGCTGATGCTGCACTGGATGGGGGGCGACCTGGACCTGCTGGACCGCTGGGGCCACATGTTTCGCACCGAGCCCAGCGCGCAGGGGCGCAACCACGCACCGCCCGGCGACATGATCGAATACGTGGAAACCGCCATCAAGCTGCGGCTGGCGCTGCTGGAGAAGTACCTGACCCGCGACGACCTGCGCACGCTGGGCCATGTGCCGCACACCGCGTGGGCGGCACTGGAACGTGACGTGCAACAGTTGCTGGACCGCCAAATCCCCACTAACCACACCGACGCAGCGGCTGCGGCCCTGCGCTGGAACACGCTGTTCGACCAGCTGACCCGCGGCGATGCGCAATTGCGCAAAAAGCTGCTCACAGCGTCGGCCAACGAGCCGCTGCTGCAGGCGGGCTCGCCGCTGAGCGCGCCCGTGCGCGCCTACCTGCAGGCGGCGCTCGCGCTGGCCACACCCACTCCCGCCATGGCTGCGACAGTCGCTGCGCGCCGCTGAGACACTCACACCGTCTGCAAAAAAACCGCTGGAAAGTACTTGACCCTCACGCAACGTGAGGCCCCACAGTCGGTCCCCATGAACGGATTGACACCCTCTTCCAGCCCCTCCGCCCCCACCCGGCGGTTGCACGCCCTGGACAACCTGCGCGCCACCATGATGTGGCTGGGCATCGTGCTGCATGTCTCGGTGCTCTACATGAGCCGGCCGTCGCCCCTGCCCTGGCACGACGACCGGTCCAGCCCGCTGGCGGACCTGCTGGTGGCGGTGATCCATGCCTTTCGCATGCCCTTGTTCTTCATCCTCGCCGGGTTCTTTGTAGCGGCGCTGGTCCAACGCCAGGGGCTGGCTGGCATGGTGCGCAACCGCCTGCGCCGTCTCGGTCTGCCTTTTGCGCTGTTCTGGCCGCCGCTGTTCGTGGCCTGTGCGCTGCTCGGGCTAATGTTCCTGCACCGCATGGCCTATGGCACCTGGGGTGTAGACCGCAGCCTGCTGCCCCGAGGCCCCAACGTGCCCCAGGGCCCAGCCACCATGCACCTGTGGTTCTTGTGGATGCTGCTGTGGCTGGCGCTGCTGACGCCCGTGGCGTGGAGGGCGGTACGCGCATTGCCCGCAGGGCTGCAGCAGGCCCTGCAACGCGGTGCCCTCTGGCTCGGCGGCACACCTGCGGGCCTGCTGATGCTCACGCTGCCCCTGGCGTGGATTGGCGCGGGTTACGACCACGGCATCGTCACGCCCAGCGGGTCCTTCCTGCCACCGCTGGCGGAATGGATACACAACGGGCTGTTCTACGGCTTTGGCCTGTGCCTGCACGTGCACCGCAAGGCGCTCATGGCGCGCTACGAACGGCACTGGCCTGCGCTGGCCGGCTTGGGGCTGGTGGGCTTTCTGGTCACTGCACTGCTTTCGGAAGTACTGGCTCAGCCCGAGGCATCGGCCTTTGTGCTGGTGCTGGTCACCGGGGCGTTTACCGATCTTCTGGCCGCACCCGTATCGGCCACGCGCCACCTGCAGTTCTGGATGGCCCTGGCCTACAACAGCGCGTCGTGGCTCTGGAGCTTTGCGCTGATCGGGCTGTTTCTGCGCCATGTCGGCCAGCCCCGTGCCTGGCTGGCCTACCTGGCCGACAGCTCGTACTGGGTGTACCTGGTGCACCTGCCACTCACGATGGGCCTGGGTGCGCTGCTCTACAGCCTGCCCGTTCCAGCCCCGGCCAAGATGCTGATCAATGTGCTGGCCACGACCGCCCTGTGCCTGGCCAGTTACCACCTTTGCGTGCGTTTTACCGCTGTGGGTCGCTTGCTCACGGGGCGCACGCACACCCGTCATTCTTTGGGAGACCTCGTTCATGCGACCTGACACCTCACCCCGTCCTGCCCAGCCACCCGGCGCAGGCCCTGCAATCCCACCCTCAGACCCGCGCGCCGCGCTGCTGCAGGACCCCAACTTCCGCTGGATGATTGGCGGCTCTGCCCTGTCCATGCTGGGCGACCAGTTCACGCTGATCGCACTGCCCTGGCTGGTGCTGCAGATGACCGGCGACACGCTGGTGCTGGGCACCGTGCTGGCACTCATCAGCGTGCCGCGCGCCTTGTTCATCCTGATCGGCGGCGCGCTGGTAGACCGCCATTCGCCCAAGCAGGTGCTGATGATCACCAAATACGTCAACTTGGTGCTGCTGGCCGCGCTGGCGGGGCTGGTGTTTGCGGGCACGCTGTCGTTGTGGATGGTGTACGCGCTGTCGCTGGGCATCGGGCTCGCCACGGCCTTCAGCATTCCGGCGGGCACGGCCATGATGCCGTCGGTGGTGGCACGCCCCCAGCTGCAGGCCGCCAACGGCATCAGCCTGGGCCTGCGGCAGCTGACGATGTTCCTGGGGCCCTTGCTCGCGGGACTGCTGATTGCACTGTTTGGCGCGGGGGATGCAACCGGGGCGGCTACCGGCAGTTCGACACATGCCAACGCCACCGGCATCGGCATGGCCTTTGCGCTGGATGCGCTGAGCTTCGCCGTGTCGGCCTGGACGCTGTCCAAGGTACAGCCCCACGCAGGCCTTGCGGGCGCTTCAGCCCCCACGGCCGCACCACAGGCGGTGCTCGCCTCGGTGGCGCAGGGCCTGGGTCACTTCTGGCGCGACAGCGAGCTGCGCACCTGCTTTTTGTACTGGAGCGCCATTGCCCTGTTCATCATGGGCCCCATCCACATCGCCATTCCGGTGCTGGCCAGCAGCAGCCCGCAGCTCGGTGCCGCCGCCTTCGGCATCATCGTGGGCGCCCATGGTGCGGGCACGCTGCTGGGCATGGTGGTGTCGGGCATGGTGCCCCGGCTGCGGTTCGGCAGCCTGGGCATGACCATTCTGGCGTTCGACGCCATCATTGGCGCGCTGTTCATGCCGCTGGGTCTGATCACCGCCGTGTGGCAAGGCGCGGTGCTGATGCTGGTCATCGGACTGCTCGGCGGCTTCATGCAGGTGAGCGTGTTCACATGGATCCAGCACCGGGTACCCCCCGCCCTGCTGGGCCGCGCGATGAGCCTGTTCATGTTCATCTTCATGGGCCTTGCGCCGATCTCTGCCGCCGTGACGGGCTGGGTGATGAAGAGCATCACGCTCACCCAGCTGTTCGCGGCCAGCGGCGGAACGCTGGTGGTGCTGGCGGCACTGGCTTTTGTGCTCACACCCATGCGCCGCGTGACGGACGCAGCGCCCGCCACACGCTGAGGCTCCCCACGCAAAAAAGACTGGACCACTGTCCAGCCTTTTTTGTGCCTGAGGAGGAGATCCTCAGACTTCGGTCACGAACTGCTCGCGGGGGCGGCGCACCTTCTTCAGGTTCACCAGCCAGTCGCCTTCGTCGGCGCGGTAGCCCAGCGGCAAGATGGCGACGCTGCGCAGGCCGCGCGCACGCAGGCCCAGGATTTCATCCAGCGCGTTGGGGTCGAAGCCTTCCATGGGTGTCGAGTCCACTTCTTCAAACGCTGCAGCGATCAGGGCTGCACTCATGCCGATGTAGGCCTGGCGGGCTGCGTGCTGGAAGTTCACTTCGGCGTCGCGCTGGGGGTAGCTGCTGAGCAGCATCTGGCGGTAGTTTTCCCAGCCTTCGTTCTTGAAGCCACGCTGGTCATTGGTCAGGTCGAACATCATGTTGATGCGGTCGGCCGTGTAGTTGTCCCAGGCCGCAAACACCAGCAGGTGCGAGCCATCGGTGATCTGGGCCTGGTTCCAGGCGATGGGCTGGATCTTGGCGCGCACGGCGGGGTCGGTCACCACGATGATCTCGAACGGCTGCAGGCCGCTGGAGGTGGGCGCCAGGCGGGCGGCTTCAAGAATGCGCTCCACCTTCTCTTGCGGCACCTTCTTGGCGGGGTTCATCTTCTTGGCGGCGTAGCGCCATTGCAGCTTGTTCAGCAGGGGTTGGGCGAGAGTGGTGTCTGTGGTCATGGCAGCGTCCTGAAAGAAGTTGTGGATCAAGGGATGTATCGATGGTGGAACTGTAGGCACCCCACGGTGGTTCGGTAAGCCCTGCCAAAGAAACGGATTGTTCGCAATTCATCAACAATCAACCCACAAGCGCTTTGCAACCGCGCTCTGATGGTGCAGCCGCCATTGCGTGGTGCCAGATGGGCAGGCGTACACTTGAGAAAGCCTGGGCGAGCGCCCGGGCACGCACCCGGCTGACCGCGCCCCTTCATGAGTGAACCCGACCTGTCTTTTCTGGACCCTGCAGGCCGCCAGCCAGCAGCCGCAGAGCACATGCCTCGCCCGCCTGTCCCCCACTCCCGCACGCCCGGCGCTTCGGCAGAGGGCCTGGTGGCCGAACTGCGCGCCTACCAGGCCGAGCTGGAAAACCAGAACAAGGTGCTGCGCTACAGCCAGGCCGTGGCCGAGAGCGCGTACGAACGCTTTGAGACCCTGTTTGCCAGCGTGCCGCTGGCCCTCATGGTGGTGGACGACCACGACATGGTGGTGCAGGCCAACTCCATGGCGCACCGCTCTTTCCAGCCCACCGAGCGCGACCGGCCACTGACCGCGCTGATGCCTTTTGTGTGCCCGCAAGACGCCGCGCGCGTGCGCGAAGCCTTTGCCCAGGCGCACGACCTGGGGCACAGCGAGGTCAAGGAGGTGGTGTTCACCATCAGCAGTGCCACGCGCATCACCGGCGGCCTGCACATTGCCCACATCGATGCACCGCAGACCAGCGGGCCGCCGCTGTCGCAGTTTTTGTGCGCGGTGATCGACCAGGGCCCGCTGCTGGCCGAGCGCCAGGCCTTGCAGCACAGTGCCGAGACCCTGCAGCAGCGCAATGAGCAGATCCGCGCCAGCGAAAAGCGGCTGGAGGCCGTCATCAACTCCGCGCTGGACGCCATCATCTGCGTGGACCAGCACCAGCGCATCACCGTCTTCAACCCCACGGCGGCCGCGCTGTTCCAGTGCAGTGCCAGCGACGCGCTGGGCAGCACGCTCGACCGTTTTTTGCCCGACGCTGCGCAGGCGCTGGCATTTGCCCAGCTCACCACGCAGGCCCTGCTGGGCGAGATGACGGCCCTCACCGCCAGCGGCAAGGAGCTGGCCGTGGAGGTGAGCGTATCGTTCGAACGCCATGCTGACGGGGAAACCACCACCGTGTTCGCCCGCGACCTCACCGGTCGCAAGAAGGCCGAGGCGCACCGCAATGAGCTGGAGGCCCAGCTGCGCGAGTCGCACAAGATGCAGGCCGTGGGCACCATGGCCGGGGGCATCGCGCACGACTTCAACAACATCCTGGGCGCCATTCTGGGCAATGTAGAGCTGGCCAAGGCCGACTGCGCTGCAGGCTCGCCCGTGCTGGAGAGCCTGCTGGAGATCGACAAGGCCGGCCGCCGCGCGCGCGACCTGGTGCGCCAGATCCTCACCTTCAGCCGCAACGAGCCCCCGCAGCGCTCGGCCGTGTCGCTGGCCGAGGTGGTGCACGACACCGAGCGCCTGCTGCGCGTGACCTTGCCTCCGGCCATCGAGCTGCACATGCAACTGCAGGCGGGCCTACCGCCCGTGCTGGCCGATGCCACGCAGGTCGAGCAGGCCCTGCTCAACCTGTGCACCAACGCCGTCCATGCCATTGGTACCGAGCGCGGCAGCATCCACGTGGAGGCCGCCACCGTGCAGCCCGACCAGCGCCTGACCGAGCGCCTGGGCCTCGCGCCCATCGACTACGTGGCCCTGACAGTGCGCGACACCGGCCCCGGCATGGACGCTGCCACGCTGGAGCGCATCTTCGAGCCCTTCTTCACCACCAAGCCCGTGGGCCAGGGCACCGGCCTGGGCCTCGCGGTGGTGCATGGCGTGATGCGCACACACGAAGGCGGCGTGGATGTGCAAAGCGCGCCGGGCCAGGGCAGCCGGTTCACGCTGTACTTTCCGGTCGCCACCGGTGCGACTGCTGGTGCGCAGCCCAGCCCCGCCGCGCAGGCCGTGCCACTGGCCGCCACGACGTCTGCACCGGAGCCTGCCGAACCACCCGGCGGTGCGCCGGGCAAGAAGCACCATGTGATGTACGTGGACGACGACCAGGCCCTGGTCTTCCTGGTGCAGCGCCTGCTGCGCCGCCGGGGCTACGAGGTGAGCGGTTATACCGACCCGCACGAGGCCACGGCTGCGTTGCGGGCTGATCCGCAGGCCTATGACCTGCTGGTCACCGACTACAACATGCCCGGCTTCTGCGGCGTGGACCTGGTGCGCGAGGCCCGCCTCATCCGCCCCGACCTGCCCGTGGCCCTGGCCTCGGGTTACGTCACGGCAGAGATCGAACAGGCCGCGCTGGCCGAAGGCGCGCAAGCCCTGATCCACAAACCCAATGACGTGGAAGAACTTTGCGCCACCGTGCAGCGGCTGATCGTGGGCCATGACCCTGCCTGAACCCGTGGCAGATGGCGTACAGGCGCTGTACGAAGACGACGACCTGCTGGTGCTGTGCAAGCCCTCTGGCCTGCTGTGTGTGCCCGGCCGGGGCCCCGACAAGCAAGACTGCCTGAGCGCACGCGCACAGCAGCGCTGGCCCGGCGCGCTCATCGTGCACCGGCTGGACCAGGCGACCTCGGGCCTGGTGCTCATGGCGCGCCACATCGACGCACAGCGGCGCCTGGGCCACGCCTTTGCCGAGCGCCAGGTGCACAAGCGCTACCAAGCGGTAGTGCAAGGGCTGCTGGGCACAGCGGGCGGCGACTGGAGCGAGATCGACCTGCCCATTGCCGCCGACTGGGAGCGCCGCCCGCTGCGCGTCATCGACCACGCCGTGGGCAAACCCAGCCTGACCCGCTGGCGTGCACTGGCGCAAGACGCTACGGCTCAGACCACGCGCATCGAGCTGGAGCCCATCACCGGCCGCACCCACCAGTTGCGCGTGCACCTGGCCGCCATCGGCCACGCCATCCTGGGCGACGGGCTGTATGCCGATGCCGCCACGCAGGCACAAGCCCCGCGCCTGCTGCTGCATGCCTGTCACCTGGCCTTTGCGCACCCCACCACCGGGGAGCAGGTAGCGCTGGAGTGGGCGGCCGATTTCTAGCCAAATTGCCCGCCAGCGCTAGTGGAACATGCACCAGTCGCTATCTATTCAATAGCAAACAGTAGTTGCTGATCAGCGCCCGCCCGGCGGCATGGCGCGCGACATGGCCCACTGCACGGCCAGGATGCTCGCCAGCACCACCAGCATGCCCACCAGCGACACCCCCGTCATGGCCTGGCCCAGCAGCGCCCAGCCCAGCAGCACCGCCGTGACCGGGCTCAGCAACCCCAGCGACGACACCGCCACCGACGGCAGGCGCGCAATGCCACGGAACCACAGGGCATAGGCCACCAGCGCGCCCGCCAGGCTGAGGTACAGATAACCCGCGATGTGGGTGGGGGTGAGTGCAGGCAAAGGCGGGTCCACCGCCCAGGCCACAGGCGCCAGCATCACGCCCCCTGCCAACAGCTGCCAACCGGTAAACGCCAGCACCGGCAAGTCAGACCGCCAGCGCCGCGACCAGAACGTGCCCGCTGCCATGCACAGCGTGCCCACCAGCGCGGCGGCCACGCCCACCATGTCCCAGCGCGCACCGGGTGACAGCAGCAGCGCCGCCATGCCCAGCACACCCAGTGCCCCGGCCGCCAGCGCCAGTGCGGGCGGGCGCCGGTGGTCCAGTGCCCAGGTCAGGCCCATCACCACCAGCGGGCCCACGGCACCCACCACCGCAGCCACGCCACCGGGTAACCGGTAGGCCGCCACAAACAGCAGCGCCTGGAACACACCAATATTCAGCGCCGCCAGCACCATCAGGCGCCGCCACCCCACCCAGTCGCCCCAGGCCGGCCAGCGGCGGCACCACAGCACCAGCAGCAAGCCCGCGGGCAAGGTGCGCAGCAGTGCGGCGGTGAAGGGCCGGTCGGGCGGCAGCAGCTCGGTGGTGACGATGTAGGTCGAGCCCCAGATGACCGGTCCGAGCGCTGTGGTGAGCGCATCCAGCCAGGTTGAGGAACTTGCAGAAGCACGTGAAGCAGCCATATATTTATCTTCAAATCAAGACAAAAACTCTACCATACAATCTCGAGTTCAAGACAAATCAACCACCACAAGCCCATGGCCACCCCACGCCAACCCGACGCCGTCGACGCCATCCTGGCCCAGTGGAAGCGCGAGCGCCCCGACCTGGACGCGAGCCCCATGGGCCCCATCGGGCGCATCAAGCGCTGCGCCGCGCTGCTGGAGCGGCGGCTGGATGAAACCTTTGCCGAATTCGGCCTGAGCCGCTGGGAGTTCGACATGCTGGCCACGCTGCGCCGCAGTGGCGCACCCTACTGCCTGGCGCCGACCACGCTGTTCTCCACGCTCATGGTCACGTCGGGCACCATGACGCACCGCATGGCCAAGCTCGAAGCCCAGGGCTGGATCGAGCGCCTGCCCAACCCTGCCGATGCCCGCAGCTCGCTCGTGCAGCTCACGCCCCAGGGGCTGGAGCTGATCGACCGCGCCGTGGAAGCCCATGTGGCCAACGAACACCGCATCCTTTCCGACCTCAAGGCGGCCGATCTGGCCGAGCTGGATGCACGGCTGGCCATGCTGCTGTCCGCTTTGGAGTCACGCAGAGGCCAGTGAAGACACCCGCCCCTGTGTACTGCGCAGTAACATGGCGGGATGCCTCAAAACCACCTCTACATCCTTACCGGCGCATCGCGCGGCATGGGCCTGGCCATGGCTCAGCAGCTCTTGCGCAGCGGCAATACCCTGATCTGCATCGCCCGCAGTGCCAACGATGACCTGACCGCCGAGGCCCGGGCCGCAGGCGTCGCCATCGAACAGTGGCAGCAAGACCTGTCGCAGGGCGAGCAGGCGGCCCACAAGCTGCAAGCCTGGCTGCAGGCCCAGGGCCCGCAGGCGTTTGCCAGCGCCACCCTCATCAATAACGCGGGCATGATCCCGCGCATCGCCCCGCTGTCGGCCAGCGACGCGGAAGACCTGGCCACCGCCCTGCGTGTGGGGCTGGAAGCGCCCATGCAGCTCACTGCTGCTTTCCTGGGCGCGACGGACACCTGGACGGTGCCGCGCAAGGTGCTCAACATCTCCTCGGGCCTGGGCCGCCGGGCCATGGCCTCGCAGGCCGCGTACTGCGCCGCCAAGGCGGGCATGGACCATTTCACGCGCTGTGTGGCGCTGGACGAGGCCCTCAAGCCCCATGGGGCCAAGGTATGCTCGCTGGCTCCCGGTGTGATCGACACCGACATGCAGGTCCAGCTGCGCGGCGCCGACCCGGCCGCCTTCCCAGACCGCCAGAATTTCGCCAACCTCAAGACGGGTGGCCAGCTCACATCGCCTGCCGACGCCGCCACCCGCGTGCTCGCCTGGCTGGAGCGCGCAGACTTCGGCACCAACCCGGTGGCCGATGTGCGCGAGGCGTGAGCCCATTTACTCCTACTTTGATAGCTGCAACCGCATGATTCACTAGCGCTTGCAGTCATTTTTACCTGAATTTCTCTGAAAGGACCTCCCCATGACCCGTGAAGTCGTCGTCGTCAGCGCAGTGCGCACCGCCATTGGCACCTTTGGTGGCAGCCTCAAGGACGTGCCCCCCACCGAACTGGGCGCACTCGTCGTGCGCGAATCGCTCGCCCGCGCCAACGTGGAAGGCAAGGACGTGGGCCACGTGGTGTTCGGCCACGTAGTCAACACCGAGCCCAAGGACATGTACCTGTCACGCGTGGCAGCCATCCACGGCGGCTGCGGCGAAGGCACGCCCGCCTACAACGTCAACCGCCTGTGCGGCTCGGGCCTGCAGGCCATCGTCAATGCCAGCCAGTCCATCCTGCTGGGCGACACCGATGTGGCCATTGGCGCCGGTGCCGAGAACATGAGCCGTGTGCCCTTTGCCAGCCTGAACATGCGCTGGGGCGCCCGCATGGGCGACACCAAGATGGTGGACATGATGATCGGCGCACTGCACGACCCCTTCCACAACATCCACATGGGTGTGACGGCCGAGAACATCGCCGCCAAGTGGGGCATCAGCCGCGAAGACCAGGACAAGCTGGCGGTCGAGAGCCACAACCGCGCCGAGCGCGCCACGCAGGCCGGTGTGTTCAAGGACCAGATCGTGCCCGTCACCCTGAAGAGCAAGAAGGGCGACGTGTTGTACGCCACCGACGAGCACTTCCGCCCCGGCGCCACGATGGACGACCTGGCCAAGCTCAAGCCCGTTTTCATCAAGGAAAACGGCACGGTCACCGCTGGCAACGCCTCCGGCATCAACGACGCCGCCGCTGCCGTGGTGCTGATGGAAGCCGGTGCCGCCAAGGCCCGTGGCGCCAAGCCCCTGGCCCGCCTGGTGGCCTACGCCCACGCGGGCGTAGACCCCAAGTACATGGGCATCGGCCCCGTGCCCGCCACGCAGCTGGCGCTGAAGAAGGCCGGGCTCACCGTGGCCGATCTGGATGTGATCGAAGCCAACGAGGCTTTTGCCGCCCAGGCCTGCGCCGTGACCAAGGATCTGGGCCTGGACCCGGCCAAGGTCAACCCCAACGGCTCGGGCATCTCGCTGGGTCACCCCATCGGCGCCACCGGTGCGCTCATCACCGTCAAGGCCATCCATGAGCTGCAACGCATTCAGGGCCGCTATGCGCTGGTGACGATGTGCATTGGCGGCGGCCAGGGCATTGCGGCGATTTTTGAGCGCCTCTGACCTGCACGCGGGTGCGCACACTGCCATCGCCACCCGCGATGCTGCCACCTGCTATTGGCAATGCGAGCGCCACAGTCGATCAGCGATCATTGGCGCCCGCTGCCCCAGATCAGCCGGGCAACCGCAGCCGCACCCAGCGGCCTGGCGGCGACCCGCACACCACTGAACCGACGGAGACACCTCTCACCATGATGCGCACCCTGCTTTCCTTCACCGCCCTCGCCTTCGCGCTGGGCACCACGGCCCACGCCCAGGCGCCTGCGCCCGCTGCGGCATACCCCGCCAAGCCCATCCGCCTGATCGTGCCCTTCCCGCCCGGCGGCGGCACCGACATCCTGTCGCGCCTGGTGGCCACCAAGCTCACCGAAAGCGCCAAGTGGACCGTGGTGGCCGACAACCGCGCCGGCGCAGGCGGCACCATCGGCATTGGCGAGGCCGTCAAGGCTGCGCCCACGGGCTATGACCTGGTCATGGGCCAGAAAGACAACCTGGTGATCGGCCCCTGGCTGTACAAAAACCTGCCCTGGGACCCCACCAAGGACCTGACCGCCGTGGCCCACGTGGCCTACACGCCCGTGGTCATTGCCACCAGCGCGAACTCCAAGTTCAAGACGCTGGCCGACGTGGTGGCTGCTGCCAAGGCAGCGCCCGGCACCATCACCTATGGGTCGCCCGGCAACGGCACCTCGATCCATCTGGCAGGCGACCTGTTCGAAAAGGCTGCGGGCATCAAGCTCAGCCACATCCCTTACAAGGGCTCCAACCCTGCGCTGATGGATGCGCTGTCGGGCAACGTGGACCTGCTCATGTCCTCGGTGCCATCGGCCATGGCCCAGATCAAGTCGGGCAAGCTGCGCCCGCTGGCCGTGACATCGGCCAAGCGCAGCTCGTCCATGCCCGAAGTACCCACCGTGTCCGAGTCGGGCTTCAAGGACTTTGATGTGAGCACCTGGTACGGCGTGTTTGCGCCCGCAGGTACACCGGCCACCGTGGTGAACGTCGTCAACGCAGAAATCAACAAACTGCTGGCCACCCCTGAGATGAAGGCCGCCATCCACGCCCAGGGCGCCGAGCCGGAGGCCATGTCTTCCGCTCAGTTCAACACCCTGCTCAAGACCGACTACGCCAAGTGGAAGGGCATTGTGGAAGCCTCGGGCGCAAAGATTGAGTGACCCTCTGCGGCGCTTGCTGCAATAAAAAACGGCTCCGAAAGGAGCCGTTTTGCATGGGGCAAAACAATCAGTCCCGCACCACCAACACGGGGATGTGCACCACACCCAGCACACGCTGCGTAACGCTGCCCAGCACCAGCTTTTCCAGGCCGCGGCGGCCATGGGAGCCCATCACGATGAGGTCGGCGCCAGTGCTCTCCAGCGCGCGCAGGATGCCGTCGTGCACCGCATGCCCCTCGCCCACCACGGTGGTGACCTGCACACCCGCATCGGCCATGGCCTTCTTGGTGGCGTCCAGCGCGGCATTGGCCTCGGCTGTGGCGGCGCTGATGTATTGCGCCTGGCCGTAAGCAAAGTCGGCGCCCACGCCGGTGAAAGGATACGGGTCGATCACATACACCGCCGTGACGGCGCTGCCAAAGGTCTTGGCCAGGCCTGCGGCCTTGGACACGGCCAGCATCGAGGTCTTGGAACCGTCGACAGGAACCAGAATGTGTTTGAACATGGTGCTACTCCTTGAATGAGGGGTGAGACCAGGCTTGTGGCCTGACCATGGGCGACAGTGTGAACCGCCACCATACCCCGCATCTTGATTCGCATCAAATCGGATGCACTTCTGCCGCAGTGTTCAGGCCCCGGACGGCGCCAGCCCCACCACGTCCGCGCCCTGGAAGTTTCCACGGCGGCAGGTCACCACCAAGGTGTCGCGGTAGCCTCCGTCCTTGAGCGGCTGGATGGGCGTGGACTCGTGGATCATGCGCGCGTCGTCCAGCAACAGCAGCGACCAGGGCTGCGTCAGCGTAAAGCGCTGCCCGGCAGGGCCGTTGGCCTCAAACACCCGCGTCTCGCCCCCCTTGACGCCCTCGCGCCCCACCAGAAACACCGCCACCAGATCCACGCCGTCGCGGTGGGCACCTTCGGGTGTGGGGCGGCCAATGCCGTCGGTGGTGTCGATGCGGAACTGGTGTGCCTCTACAAACCAGGGCACCGGTGCCTGCGGCCCGGCAAACACGGCGTCCGACACGCCCGCCAGCGCGACGAGCAACTGCTGCCACACGGGCTGCGCCACGGTGGCAGGCTCCATGGGGGCAAACCAGCGCTCCATGCCGCCGTGCAGCGCGTTGTACTCCACGGGCTGCCAGTGGGCACGGTGCGGCACCTGCTCCATCCGGCCCTCCTGCAGCACAAAGCAGGCGTGGCGACGGCGGCGGTAGCGGCCACCGTCCTTCAGGAATTCATCAGGCGGCAAGGCTGCCCAGTCGCTGTTGAGGGCCAGCAGCGCCGACAGGTCACAGCCAACCCACTCGGCAACGGCCTCAGGGCTGAGCACGGCAAAGCCGCTGCTTTGCAGCTGGCTGGCGACGTCAGCCGGTGTAGTGAAAGGGGGAGAAAAGGAGACTTGGGCCATAGAGGCCCGAGCTTAACCGCAGCCGCCACCACAGGTTCTGCGATGGCGCAAACAGGGTGGGTGCAGTGTGGGGGCCGCATCCGGATCCAGGCAACCGGCCAGCCCCCGTGGTCGCAAGCCGCTCAGTCCCGGTTGCCATGGCCCTTGCCACGGCCTTCACCCTTGCCATGCCCGCGGTCATGGTCACGGTCGTGTTTGCCACCGCGTCCACGGTCGTCATCCCAGCGATGGTCATCGCGCCCGCGCGGACCCTGGTACGGGTTGCCACGGCGTGGGGGCGGCTCCTGCACAAAGTACACCGGCTGGCTGCAGGCGTTGTAGCGAGCGCAGTGTTTGCCCCAGTTCTTGGCGTGGCCGGGCGGCACATACAGGTAAATGGGCGCACGCGGCACCACCACAGCAGGGCGCTGGATGATGACAGGCTCTGCGTAAATCAGCGGCGGTGGCGGTGCATTGCCAATGTTGATGCGGCCATACACGCCGGGTGCCAGTTCGCCCCCCACGGTGGCATTGACGTAGGCCTGCGCATGCGCGCCGCCCGCCAGGCCGAGGAGCGCGGCCGCAGCCGCACCCGAAACAAGAAGACGGATCGTGGGAAACATGGTGTTTTTCATGGAAAGCTCCTGCTGACTGCCACGCCGTGCACACAAACAGTGCGTGCACAGGGAGGGCGGCCCCGTGTGAGTCACAAGGCTTCCTGTACCTTACACCTTTCAGACGCTACAAAATGTCAGCCAATGGCGACAGTTGTTGGCGCGAGATGAGGTACCGCAATGCCTTGGCTGCCGACGCCTAAGCCCGATATACGTCCACCGGCATCACGACGCCGTTGCACTGGCAGCCGCCTGCTGCAGTGCCTCCGCCGGCCCGGGGCGCCCGAACAGGTAGCCCTGCCAGGTGTGGCAGCCCAGCCCGGCCAGCATGTCGCGTTGCTCCTGGGTTTCGACCCCCTCGGCAATCACCCCCAGGTCCAGGCTCTGGGCCAGGGTCACGATGGTGCGGGCAATGCTGGCGTCATTGGCGTCGGTGAGCAGGTCGCGCACAAAGCTTTGGTCGATCTTGAGCTGGTCCAGCGGCAAGCGCTTGAGGTAGCTCAGGCTCGAATAACCCGTGCCAAAGTCGTCCAGCGAGAAGCCCAGGCCCGACGCACGCAGGGTGTCCATGCGCTGGATGGTGTCCTCCACATCGTTCAGCAGCAGGGTCTCGGTCAACTCCAGCTTCAGCCGGTGCGGGTTGGCGCCGGTTTCTTCCAGCACGCCCAGCACTTCGTCCACAAAGTGGCTGTGGTGGAACTGCCGTGCGCTCACGTTCACGGCCAAGGTCCAGTGGGCAGTCTGCGGATCGCGTGCCCACTCCACCAGTTGCAGGCAGGCCGTGCGCAGAATCCACACGCCCAGCGGCACGATGAGGCCCGAGGCTTCGGCCACTGGAATGAACTCGGCGGGCGACACCAGCCCGCGCTGCGGATGCTGCCAGCGCACCAACGCCTCGGCGCCCACAATGCCTCGCTGCTGGTGAATCTGTGCCTGATAGTGCAGCAAGAATTGCCCCTCGCGCAGCCCGTCGCGCAAGCCCGCCTCCAGCAGCGTGCGCGCGGTCACGTTGGCCTGGGTGCGCGGGTCAAAGAACCGCAAGGTGTTGCGGCCTGCGCCCTTGGCCTGGTACATCGCCATGTCGCCGTGCTTGAGCAATTCGTCCACCGAGCCACGTGCATCGGCATAAAGCGCAATGCCTATGCTGCAAGAACTGTGGTGCGAATGGCCGTCGAGCTGGTAGCTCTGGCTGAGAGCCTGCAGCACCGTGCGCCCCACTGTTTCGGCCTGGGCTGCCGCTTCGTGCGCCTGCGGGCTGAGCCCCTCCAGCAGCACCACAAATTCGTCCCCACCCAAACGCGCGACGGTGTCGCCCATGCGCACGCAGCCCCCCAGGCGTGCGGCGACCTGGCGCAACAGCTGGTCGCCCAGCTCGTGGCCCTGGGTGTCGTTCAGGTCCTTGAAGTTGTCCAGATCCACAAACAACAACGCACCGCCCGCGCCTGAGCGTGCGCTGGCGGCCAGGCTGTGTTGCAGGCGGTCATTCATCAACCGACGGTTGGGCAGGCCCGTGAGCGGGTCGTAGAAGGCCAGCAGGCGAATTTCTTCTTCGGCAGCCTTGCGGCTGGAGATGTCCGTCTGCGTGCCCACGTAATGGGTGATCTCGCCGCGTGGGGAACGCACGGTGGTGATGGTGATCCAGGCCGGATATTCGGTGCCGTCCTTGCGCCGGTTCCATACCTCGCCCTGCCACATGCCGCTGGAGTGCAAGGTGTTCTTCATGGCCGCGTAAAACGACGCGTCCTGGCGGCCCGAGTGCAGCAGGCGCGGCGTCTGGCCCACCAGCTCGTCCACCGTGTAGCCGGTCAGCCGCGCGTAGGCCTGGTTGGCTTTGAGGATCCTCTGGTCGGGCCCTGTCACGATCATGCCCTCGAACGACTCAAACACCGTGGCAGCAATCTGCAGCGATTCTTCGGCCTTGCTGCGCTCGGTGATGTCGGTCGAGATGCCACACAGCGCATAAATGCTGCCATCCGCGTGGCGCAGCGGAATCTTGATCGACAAAAACGCGCGTGTCTCGCCCGTGGCGGCGGGCGTGTTCACCTCCTCCGCCTCCAGCGTCTCGCCGTCCTCCAGCACCCGGCGGTCATTGGCCATCAGCCTTTGCGCCGTGGCTGCGTCGAAAAACGCTGCATCGTCATGGCCCAATACCTCGTGCGCCGGCCTGCCAAAGTAATGCAGCGTGTGGTGGTTGGCGTACTTGTAACGGTAGTCCTTGCCCTTGATGTAGATGAACGCGCCAACACTGTCCAAAATGGTGGCGAGCTTTTGCTCGCTGTCCCGCAAGTGGCGCGTACGCTCTTGGACCTGGCGACGCAAGATCGCAACCATCAACGCAGCCAGCAAGCTGAACGCCACCAAGCCCGCAAGCCCCCGCCACACCCAGGGGGAAATCTGCACGCCAGGGTCTTGCCCGCCCCAGTGGCGCATCACCTGGGCATAGGCCGGGTCGGCGCCACTGCGCCAGTTCTCGACGGATCGGTCAATGGCCGCCAACACATCTGCATTGCGACCGGGGCCGGTCGCAAAGAACAGCGTAGCGGGCTGGAACACAATGCCCGTGTCCACCACGCCATAGCGGGCCGAATGGAAATTGCCGAACAGATGGTTGGAGATGACCGCATCGGCCTCGCCCCGCTGCACCATGGCAAACGCATCTATCAGGCTGGGCGCATCCACCAAAGTCACCTGGATGCCAAAGCTGTCCACCATGTTCAGGAATGTGGACCGCTGCACGGAGCCCTTGAGCACCGCGACCCGCTTGCCCTGCAGGTCAAACAACGAGTAGATGGGCGCGCCTGATGTCCGGTAGATCTGCGACCAGCTGTGCAGCACTGGCAGGCGGTGAAAGTCGTACAGGATCTCGCGCTCGGGCGAGCGAGCCACATCGGGCATCAGGTCGAGCCGGCCCTCGCGCAGCGCATCCAGGCAGTCCTGCCAGCTGCAGGGCACATATTTGATGGTCCACTGCTCGCGCGCAGCCACCAATTGCAGCAGATCCACAAAAATGCCTGCGGCCTTGCCGTCGGCATCCACAAACACCTTGGGTTCGTTCGAGTACACGCCCACGCGCAGCTCGCGGGGCGCTGCGGCAATGCTGGCGCTGGCCGTCAATAGGGCCGCCCACACAATGCCTTTGAGCCACGCGGCACAGCGCCGCACCAGCCAGTTCACGCCAGGTTTCACACCGGCCCCCCCAGGTGATGGAGAAACCATGTTAACGAATGCTTGCAAAAACCTCCAAAAATTAACTGCCGCGTGCCGGTTGGGGTAGCATGTGCCCACCCCCCCGCCCCGCCCAGGAGACAGCGATGCCCCATGAACGCCGCCACTTCGTCCGCGTTGGTTTTGATGCACCGGCCCTGCTGACCACGGCCACCGATGCGTTCAGCGTGCATGTGCTGGATTTGTCGCTCAAGGGCGCGTTGATCATGGTGCCCGCGCAGGCCACGCTGGGGCAAGGCACGTTGTGCCAACTGACCATCCCCCTGGCCGACACGGGCAACCACATCGCCATGTCCACCGAGGTGGCCCACGTGCAGGGCCTGCACACCGGGCTGCTGTGCAAGGGCATTGACCTGGACAGCGTCACCCACCTGCGCCGTCTGATCGAGCTGCAACTGGGCGACCCCGCCCTGCTGGAGCGGGACCTGGGCGAACTGACCATGGCGGGCGCGGCGCACTGACGGCCGCCGCAGGGCTCGTCACCGCCGCCGTAGCGGCATCTCTTTTCTTCTCGGCGCGTTTGTCAAACCGGCGGGTGCCAACCCGTCACTGCGCTTCCTGCTCCTGCAGCGCCCGCCACATCACCTTGCCACTGCCGCTCTTGGGCAGCGCCGGCACAAACTGAACGATGCGCGGCACTTTGTAGACGGCCATGTTCTCGCGGCACCAGTCGATGATCTGCTGCTCGGTCGTGTCCTTGTGGGTAGCGCGCAGCACCACCACCGCCTTGACTGTCTCGCCCCGGTAGCTATCCTTGGCCGCGATGATGCAGGCCTCCTGGATCGCAGGGTGGCGGAACATCAACGCCTCGACCTCGGCCGGCCACACCTTGAAGCCGCTGGCATTGATCATGCGTTTGAGCCGGTCGGTCAGGAAGAAGTACCCATCCTCATCCATGCGCCCCAGGTCGCCCGAGCGGAAGAACCGTTTGCCCTCGAACTCGATGAAGGCTGACGCCGTGGCATCGGGCCGCTTCCAGTAGCCCTCGAACACCTCGGGGCCATGGATGATGATCTCGCCCTGTTCGCCTACTGGCAGTTCCTGCAGCGTGTCGGGGTCAATCACCCGCGCATCGGTGCTCATGAACGGAATGCCCAGGCACTGCTGCTTGGGTTGGTCCGGCGGGTTGGCGTGCGAAGGAGCGGCCGTTTCGGTCAGGCCATAGCCCTCGGCATACCGCAGGCCATATTGCTCCAGAAGGCGCTGCGCCACGGCCTGCGGCATGGCCGCCCCCCCGCCACCGATATAGGCCAGGCTGGAGAGGTCATAGCTGGCAAAGTTCGGGCTGCCCAGCAGGTCAATGACCATGGTGGGAATGTTGGTCCAGGTGGTGACCTGGTAGCGCGATATCAGGCGCCCGGCCAGGTCGCGGTCCCAGCGGGGCATGATGACCAGCGTGGCGCCGCAGTAGATCGACGTGTGCATCACGCTCACCATGCCGGTGATATGGAACATGGGGACCACCGCCAGTGTCACATTGTCGGCAGACCCATTGCCCCACAGGCTGGCGGCCACCGTGTTGTGCATGATGCTTTTGTGCAGGTGTATGCAACCTTTGGGCAGCCCCGTGGTGCCACTGGTGTAGGGCAGCAGCGCCAGGTCGGCCGGGCCTACCAACAAAGCGGGGGGCGCATCAGTACAAGCCAGGGCATCTGCCCAGGCGTGGGCTTGCCCGCCCTCCAGCGCCGGCAAGGGGTGGCGCGTGCCCAGCCAGTCCATCCACGCCTCGGGCGGCGCATCCATGCCGGTCACGGCCACGTCAAACGCATCCGAGAACTGCGTGACCACCAGATGCGCCAGCCGCTCGCCAGGGGCCAACGCATTGCTGGCCTTGGCCATCTCCGGGGCCAGATCACCGGTGGTGATCGCCACCTTGGTGTCAGGATCGGTGATGTAGTGCTTGAGCTCCTCAGCCCGGTTCATGGGGTTGACCGGCACCACCACCGCATTAGCGCGCAGGATGGCAAAGTGGGCCATTACCAGCTGCGGGCAGTTCTGCATGCACAGCACCACGCGGTCGCCCCGCTGCACGCCCAGTTGCGCCAGCCTGGCGGCCAGGCGCTCAGCGCTCTCCATCAACTGGCGGTAGCTCGTCGTGCTTCCAAAAAACACCAGCGCCGCCTTGTCGGGGTAGCGGCGTGCATTGGTGGCCAGGTTGTCCCACAGCGAGGTGGCAGGCAGTGTGATGGCGTGGGGAAGGCGGCGGGGCCAGAACTTGTAGTGAGGGCGCATGGGGCAGACAGACTCCTTGTGCCCTCCAGCCTAGATGCCGCGCCCTGCTCGGGCAATGGGGATGCCCCGCGCCCGCGTCACCAAAGTGACCCCAGGCCCCAAAGATCATGCCCGCCGCGGCACTATCCGGTGATCGCCTTGACCTCTCCAGCGGGCAGGATACGGGCCTCGATCACTGAAAACGAGCCCCCCGCCAGAAGCACGTGCCGAACCGAGAAGCCGGCGGCTAACAGCAGGCTGTGAAAATCCGTCGCCGTGCGCACGCTGCCCATCAGGTCCGACCAGCCTCCCCAGGCTTGCGGCGACCACCACTGCGCATGCGAACTCAGTCCCAGTGCGGCATCGCGGCGTAGCAGATCGCCGGTTGTGGTCAGTCTGCACTGCCCGTGGCCGTCAAGACCCAGCACGCCCAGCGCGGCGAGGCCGCGCAACAACCGATGCAATGCGTCTGCATCGCAGTCACAGACCTTGACCAGATTGACCACCTGCATCACGCCCGAGGCCACATGGTCCGCCAGACCCAATCTGGCCGCCACGCCGATCGCCTGCGTGGCCCAGCTACCGCCAATCAGCTCCAACAGCTGGTGCGCAGCGGCGCGCTGCTCGGCAGTTGCCAATGTCTGCATGGTCACGGCACACTCCCTCGAAATGGACAAGCTCAAAGCCATTCAGTATTTCCTCGCCGCCACGCAGGCCGGCAGCCTGTCGGCTGCTGCGCGCCAGCAGAATGTAAGTTTGCAAGCCGTGGCCAAGCTGGTGGGAGCGCTCGAAGCACAGCTCGGCACCAAGCTGTTCCAGCGTGGGAGTCGCGGGCTCGCGCTGACCGCCGACGGCGTGCAGTACGCCGAGGCCTGCGCGCCGTTGCTGGCGCAATTGCAGGCTGCCGATGACGGGCTGCGTCAGGCCCGGCAGCGCCCGCAGGGCACGCTGGTGATCGGCGGTACGCCTTTCTTCTTGCAGCACTTTGTCGTGCCGGCACTGCCGGCCTTTCATGCCAACCATCCAGACCTGACGATCGACCTGCGCACCGTCGTCCATCTGGAAGAAGCCGCCGCGCGTGAATGTGATCTCCTTGCACTGCATGGATGGTTCGAGGCCGGCGACTGGGTTCGAAGAGAGTTGCCGGTAATGCCCCAGGTCACGGCAGCCACTTCCGCATACTGGAAGCGCTACGGCATGCCGCGTCACCCGAGTGACTTGGCCGACCACAATTGCCTCTGCTACCGCAACCCCTACGGCAAGCTGCTGGACCTTTGGCGATATGGCCAGACTGGCAAACAGGGCCACGTTGTCGAGCAGGTGGTTGTGCGGGGTTGGCTGCATTCGAACCATCGTGACCACCTGCTTGAACTGGCTTTGGGGGGCGCAGGGGTGATGCGGATTGCACATGTCTCAGGGCACGTTGATCCAACCCGTGGGTTGCTGGTGCCGGTGCTGCTGGACTGGGAAGTGCTGGACCCACCGCCGCTGGCCCTCTATTTCCGCCCCGAACTGCGCAGAACCTTGCGCTTGCGTGTCTTTGCAGATTTTGTTGCGGCCCGCTGCGCCGATCTGGCGCAACAGACAACGGCCCTGGGACAGTCGAGCGTTGACAGCAGGCCCGCATGGCACCATGGCAGCAGTCGGCGCGCATCGAGCTGGCTGACCCAGCGCTGAACACCTTCACGCAATCAATCGATGCTGGCGCCAGTCTCCCGGACGTACTGAACATATTGGGCCTCCGCTTGCAACATCAGTTCGCGGGTCTCGGACGGTGCGCGTGCAGATCCAAAGATCATCAGCTGCTCCATTTCCTGCCTGAAGTCGCTCGTCTGAACGGCTTGGCGCACAGCAGCGGACAGGCGTTCAACGATTTCCGAAGACAGTTTGGGAGGTCCCAGCAGGAAGTGCGCCGTGATCAGCGGGCCCGCCGAGACCCCGGACTCGGCCAATGTAGGTACCGCCGGCAGCGAGGCGATGCGTTCGGCCATGCTGCAGCCGAGCATCGTCAGACGTCCTGACCGGACATGGGGCATGCTCGCCCCCAGCGGCAAAACGGCCGCCTGCACGCGCCCCTCCAGCAGGTCCGGCATCATCTGCGGAGCGCCCTTGTAAGGCACACGCTCCAGCTTGAAGCCCAGCGCGCCAGTGATCTGGCCCGCCACCATGTCCTCCGAGACGTTGTTAGATCCACGCATCAGCGGTTGCGCGCTGGCTTTTGCGTAGGCCGCAAACTCGGTCAGCGTCTTGGCTGGCAAGCTGCCGGGCACAACCAGGCATTGCGTGTTGCCACCGAGGGTCGATATCGGCGAGAACTCCATGAGGGACTTGTAGGGTGCCGCCTTGCTCAAGTGCGGCAGGCCCGCGTTGGAGGCCAGGGCAAAGAGCAAGGTGTAGCCGTCCGGAGCAGCCCCCAGCACCGCACCCGCGCCGATCCCGGTGTTGCCTCCAGGGCGGTTCTCCACCAGTACCTGCTGGCCGAGCCCCGCACTCAAACCCTTGGCCAGCGCACGCGCCGCGGCATCGCTCGGACCGCCAGCGATGATCGGAACGATCAGCCGAATGGGCTTGTTCGGATAGGTGGTCTGTGCCCCGGCCGAAGCCGTGAGTACCGTCAGCACGCCCACCACAATGCCTGTCTTCAGTCGGTTCATTGCATGCCCCCAAGCAGAGTCAATGGAGCGCAGTATGGACGGCAGAAGCCACGCAAGGAAGACGGTTGACGTTGTGGCTGGCCTGAACTTCTGGTTCAGCCTGCGTCTTGAACAAAACTGCGATACCAGCGCCTCAATGTCGCACGCCGAGGGCGGCAACTACCAGCCGCCAAGATGCCGAAGTGCAGCGATGGGGCCACCGCAGACAGCTGGCACTACCTTGCAGCCGCTCGCCCCATAGCAGCACGCACACGCCTTAAGCAGGCGCCGGTCGCGATCGGTTCACTGAGCCAACGTTCTCCCACCTCGGGCCGAGACGAAGGCTTCTTTTCTCCATTTCAGCTCTGAATTTGCGCCCACAGCTTGTCCAGCCGCTTCACGCTGACCGGCTGGGGCGTGCGCAGCTCTTGCGCAAAGAAGCTCACGCGCAGTTCCTCCAGCAGCCAGCGCAGCTCTTGCATGCGGGCATCCACCGCGCCCTTGCGCTCGGCGACCAGGCGCCAGTAGCGCTGCTCTTGCGGGCGCAGCTCGGCCAGCTTGGCGGCGTCGCGGGCGGGGTCGGCGCGGTATTTGTCCAGGCGCAGGGTGATGGCCTTGAGGTAGCGGGCGTAGTGGGCCAGTTGCGCCCACGGGGCCACGGCGATGAAGTTCTTGGGGACCAAGCGTTGCAGCTGCTGCATGGCGTCCGCTGTCGCGTCGGGCGCGTTCTTGGTGTCTTTGATCTTGCGCGCGGCGGCCGCGTATTCAGTAAGGATGGTGGCAGCCAGGCGGGCGACCTCGTTGGCGATCAGCGTGAGGCGGCCCCGGCCTTCTTCCACGCGGCGCTTGAAGGCGTATTCGTCGGTGGGCAGCGGGTCGAGCAAAAAGGCGCGATCCAGCGCCACGTCGATGATCTGGGTGCGCAGCTCTTCCTGTGTTCCCAGCGGCATGTAGGCCACGGCCATCTTCTGCAGGTCGGGGATGTTCTTTTCGAGGTACTTGAGGGCGTCCTTGATCTGCAGCGCAAACAGGCGGCGCAGGCCCGCGCGGTGCTTGGCGGCAGCCACTTCGGGTTCGTCGAAGACTTCGATGGTCACGGCGTCGCCGCCGTCGATGAGGGCCGGAAAGCCGATCAGCGTCTGGCCGGCCTTCCTGATCTCCATGAGTTCGGGCAGCTCGCCGAATGTCCAGGTGGTGTAGCGCTGGCCTGCAGGGGTCGATGGTGCAGCGGGTGCGGAATGCGTCGTGCTGCCTGGCTTGGCCGCTGGGCCTGGCCCACTAACTCCTGATTTGATAGCACCATGGGCATAATTCTCCGGCGCTTGCGGCGCTTTTTGCTTCAAATCTGCTGCATCGGCGGCTGTACTGCCCAATTTGAGCCCCGCCAGCGCCTGGAACGCGCCCCGCGCCTTGGCGCCCCACTCGGCCTTGAGTGCGCCCAGGTTGCGGCCATGCCCCAGCTGGCGGCCATGCTCGTCCACCACGCGGAAGTTCATGAACAAATGGGGGCTGAGCATGTCGAGCTTGAAGTCGGCGCGCTTCACGTCGAGCGAGGTTTCGTCGCGCACCTGCTTGAGCAGCACCTCGGTCAGGCTGCCGGTGCCAAAGCGCTCGGGTGCGCCCAGCAGCTCGGCCAGGCGCGTGGCGCTGTCGGGCAGCGGCACAAAGCGGCTGCGCGGGCGCTGGGGCAGGCTTTTGAGCAGGGCCTGGATCTTGTCCTTGAGCATGCCGGGCACCAGCCACTCGCAGCGCTCGTCGCTCACCTGGTTGAGTACAAAGAGCGGGATGGTCACGGTGATGCCGTCACGCGCATCACCGGGCTCGTGTAGATAGCTGGCAGCGCAGTCCACACCACCCAGGCGCACTGTTTTGGGAAAGGCGTTGGTGGTGATGCCTGCGGCCTCGTGGCGCATCAGCTCTTCGCGGGTGAGCTTGAGCAGATCAGGCTGTTTTTTACTTTCTTCGCGGTACCACGCCTCAAAGCTGTGGCCGCTACAGACATCGGGCGGCAGCTGCTGGTCGTAGAAGGCGTAGATGAGTTCGTCGTCCACCAGCACGTCCTGCCGGCGGGATTTGTGCTCCAGCTCTTCGACCTTGGCGATCATCTTCTGGTTGGCGGCCAGGAAGGGCAGGCGCGTCTCCCAGTTGCCACCCACCAGGCCTTCGCGGATGAACACCTCGCGCGCAGCGTGCGGGTCTACCTTGCCAAAGTTCACGCGGCGGTTGTTGTAGACCACGATGCCGTAGAGCGTGGCGCGCTCCAGCGCCACCACCTCGGCGGACTTCTTCTCCCAGTGCGGGTCCAGCAGCTGCTTTTTGAGCAAATGGCCGCCAATCTGCTCCAGCCACTGCGGCTCGATGGCGGCGATGCCCCGGCCAAACAGGCGCGTGGTCTCGACCAGTTCCGACGCGATGATCCAGCGGCCGGGCTTTTTGTTCAGGTGCGCGCCGGGGTGCTTGTAGAACTTGATGCCACGCGCGCCCAGGTACCAGTCTTCCTCGTCACTCTTGCAGCCTACGTTGCCCAGCAGCCCGGCCAGCATGGACAGGTGCAGCTGCTCGTAGCTCGCGGGTTGCGTGTTGATCTGCCACTTGTGCTCGGTCACCACCGTGAGCAGCTGGGTGTGGATGTCGCGCCACTCGCGCAGGCGGCGGATGCTGATGAAGTTCTGGCGCAACAGCTGCTCGTACTGGCGGTTGCTGAGCTTGTGGGTGGCGGCTGGGGCCACAGCGGCACCTGCGGGTGCAGGTGCAGGAGGCGCTGCCGCTGGACTGCCCCCGCCGCTGCGCTGCGCCACCGGCAGATACGCCTGCGAAGGCGCCTTCTGCGCGGCCATGGCCTTTTGGGCGCGGGCCGACGGCAGGCTGGGCGCCCCGCCCCGGGCCTCGTTGATCCACTTCCACAGCTTCAGATACCCGCTGAACTCGCTCTTGTCGTCGTCGAACTTGGCGTGCGCCTGGTCGGCCTGCTGTTGTGCCTCCATGGGGCGGTCGCGCACATCCTGCACGCTCAGTGCGCTGGCGATGATGAGCACCTCGTCCAGCGCCTTGCGGTCGCGCGCCTCGATGATCATGCGGCCCACGCGCGGGTCGAGCGGCAGGCGCGACAGCTCCACCCCCATGGGGGTGAGTTCGTTCGCATCGTCCACCGCACCCAGCTCGGCCAGCAGCTGGTAGCCGTCGGCAATCGCGCGGCCCGAAGGCGCCTCGATGAACGGGAACTGCGTGACATCGCCCAGGTGCAGCGACTTCATGCGCAGGATGACGCCCGCCAGCGAGCTGCGCAGGATTTCGGGGTCGGTAAAGCGCGGGCGGCTGTTGAAGTCCGCCTCGTCGTACAGGCGGATGCAGATGCCGTTGGCCACGCGCCCGCAGCGGCCCGCGCGCTGGTTGGCGGCGGCCTGGCTGATGGGCTCCACCAGCAGCTGCTCCACCTTGCTGCGGAATGAATAGCGCTTGACGCGCGCTGTGCCTGCGTCAATCACGTAGCGGATACCCGGCACCGTGAGCGAGGTCTCGGCCACGTTGGTCGCCAGCACGATGCGGCGGCCCGTGTGGCCGTCAAAGATGCGGTCCTGCTCGGCCTGACTGAGGCGCGCGAACAGCGGCAGCACCTCGGCATTGCGCATGACGGGCTGGTGCGAGAGGTGCTTGCGCAGGTGGTCGGCAGCCTCGCGGATCTCGCGTTCACCGGGCAAAAAGACCAGGACGTCGCCCGCCGCATTCCCCTGCCACAGCTCGTCCACGCCATCGGCAATGGCCTCGTTCAGACCGTAGTCGCGGCTCTCTTCGAACGGGCGGTAGCGCTGCTCCACCGGAAACGTGCGGCCCGACACCATGATGACCGGGGCCGGACCCTTGGCGCTTTCAAAGTGCTTGGCAAACCGGTCGGCATCAATCGTGGCCGATGTGACGATGACTTTCAGGTCCGGCCGACGCGGCAGGATCTGGCGGATGTAGCCCAGCAAGAAGTCGATGTTGAGGCTGCGTTCGTGCGCCTCGTCAATGATGATGGTGTCGTAGTTTTTCAGCAGCGGGTCGGTCTGCGTCTCGGCCAGCAAGATGCCGTCGGTCATCAGCTTGACGGACGCATCGCGGCTCAAGCGGTCCTGGAACCGCACCTTGAAGCCCACCACGTCGCCCAGCGGCGTGTTCAGCTCTTCGGCAATGCGCTTGGCCACGCTGCTGGCCGCAATGCGGCGTGGCTGGGTGTGGCCAATCAGCTGCCCTTTCTGTCCCGGCTTGGCATTGCACTTGCCACGGCCCAGCGCCAGCGCAATCTTGGGCAGCTGGGTGGTCTTGCCCGACCCCGTTTCACCGCAGACGATGATCACCTGGTGCTTGGTGATGGCCTCCATGATCTCGTCGCGCTTGCCCGACACCGGCAACGACTCGGGGAACGTGATGCGCAGCGGCGCTGGCGGCGCGGCGGGTGCAGATACGGGTGCAGATACGGGTGCTGGAGCAGGAACGCGGGACAACGCAGGCAAACGCGGATCAGAAGAAGACATAGGCCCGCATTATCGATAGCAGCACCCTGCCCCCTGCGCTGCATCTGTGCTTTTGGTACGACATTTCGCCGCGTTTTCAGCGCTTTTCGTTGCCAAAGCCCGCCAGCGCCGCCAAAATCGCGCCCATTCTTCGCAAGCCCCTGTTCAGCGCCACCCTCGGCGCACGGCCCGAACGAACCCCTGGAGGTCCCCGACATGTCTGCCCTTTACGCCGCACCCGTCTGACCACAGTCCACCGCCCCGGCTGGATTGTGCACACACAGTTCAGCCATGGCAAATGCACCCGCGCACTCTTTCATGCGCTCCGCAAGCCCTGGCTCCATCGCCGGGGTTTTTTGTTTGTGGAGTACGTGCACACCATGAGTGCCAAAAAACTGTCTCGGGCCTTCGCCCAGGGCGAAATCAAGAAGCTGCGTCGCATGAAGCAGCCCCTGGTGCTGAAGCTCGAAGCCTCGGGCCCGCCCCGAAACCCTGTGGCCGCAGCGCTGGCCCAACGCAGCCTGTCCAGCGCGGCAGGCAAGCACATCCGAAGCCGTGGGGCCCAACGCCGTGCGGACAACGTCGCCCTGCGCAAGGCGATACAGAGCCCCTTCTTGAGCGATTGACATGTCGCCATTCATCCACCCACCCACTGCCGCCACACCAGCGGCATCTCACCACGCGCCTTACACCCGGAGCGGCAGCACCCTGCGGGGCGTGACACCCAGCCATGCAACAGCTAAACCATCACACCACCGCCGCATCGGGGCGCAAACCACCAAGGATCACCATGGCCAGCGGGTTTTCCGAGTCCAGTGACGGGCTGCACTACGCAGAGCACATCTCGGTGCCGATGCGCCTCTTTGTGGGCGCCATTGCGCTGGGCATGTTCCTGATTCCTGTTCCCTTTGTGATGCACGCCACGGCCCGGACGCCGTGGCTGCACCTGCTGTTGGCCGCCGCGTGTGTGGTGGCGGCCTGCGCCATGGGTGCGCTGTTTTTGGCGATTGCTCTGGGGCGGGTGCTGACGCTACATTTCGACCCAGCCAGGCGCCAGGTGCGGCGCACCTCGCGCTGGCCGCTGGTGGGCCGCACTGTGCACATTGCGTTCGATCGCTTTGCACCACCAGAGGTGGTGGAACGCACCTCAGAAGACGGCCCCTACCATGTGCTGCGCCTGACAGTGCGTGGCGAGCGCCCCATGCACCTGGGCGGGTTTGACCGGCGGGAAGATGCCGAACGCTGGCGCAGCCGCATCGCAGCGCTGTTCGTTGGTCACCCTGGCTGAGCGTGCAAATCCCCGCACCCGGTCGCTAAGGACACTTATCATTCGCTCCTCGCGCATTACCACCACTGCCCCAAACACCTTTCTCCATGTCCGCCGTCTTCAATTTCACCTTCGTCCCCTGGTTCCGCTCGGTGGCGCCCTACATCCACAAGTTCCGCAACCAGACGTTTGTGATCGGGCTGACGGGTGAGGCGATTGCGGCCGGCAAGCTGCACAGCATTGCGCAAGACCTGGCACTGATCCAGGCCATGGGCGTGAAGATCGTGCTGGTGCACGGTTTTCGCCCGCAGGTGAACGAGCAGCTGGCGGCCAAGGGGCATGCGGCCAAGTATTCGCATGGCATCCGCATCACTGACTCTGTGGCGCTCGACTGCGCGCAGGAGGCCGCCGGGCAGTTGCGCTACGAGATCGAGGCAGCGTTCAGCCAGGGCCTGCCCAACACGCCGATGGCGGGCGCCACGGTGCGCGTGATCTCGGGCAACTTCCTCACGGCGCGGCCCGTGGGCATTGTGGATGGTGTGGATTTTCAGCACTCGGGCCTGGTGCGCAAGGTGGACGTGGCCGGCATCCAGCGCACGCTGGACATGGGCGCGCTGGTGCTGCTGTCGCCGTTCGGCTTTTCGCCCACGGGGGAGGCCTTCAACCTGAGCATGGAAGAAGTGGCCACCAGCGTGGCCATCGAGCTGCGGGCCGACAAGCTGATCTTTTTGACCGAGGTGCAGGGCATCCGCATGTCGCCCACCGAGCCCGAGAGCGACGACAACCCCATTGACACCGAGCTGCCGCTGGCCGCCGCGCAGGCCCTGCTGGCCCAGTTGCCGCCCGCCCAGCAGCCCACCGACACGGGCTTTTACCTGCAGCACTGCGTGAAGGCCTGCAAGGCCGGCGTGGAGCGCAGCCACATCTTGCCGTTTGCGGTGGATGGCTCGCTGCTGCTGGAGGTCTATGTGCACGACGGCATCGGCACCATGGTCATCGACGAAAAGCTGGAAGAGCTGCGCGAGGCCACGATTGACGACGTGGGCGGCATCCTGCAGCTGATCGAACCCTTCGAGAAGGACGGCACGCTGGTCAAGCGCGACCGCACCGAGATCGAGCGGGACATCGCCACCTACACCATCATCGAACACGATGGCGTGATTTTTGGCTGCGCCGCGCTCTACCCCTACCCCGAAGCCAAGACGGCCGAGATGGCCGCCGTGACGGTATCACCGCAAAGCCAGGGCACGGGCGACGGCGAAAAGCTGCTCAAGCGCATCGAGCAGCGCGCGCGCCTGCTGGGGCTTGACAGCATCTTTGTGCTGACCACCCGCACCATGCACTGGTTCATCAAGCGCGGCTTCTCCCCCGTGGATCCGGACTGGCTGCCCGACGCCCGCAAGCGCAAGTACAACTGGGACCGCAAGAGCCAGGTGCTGGTCAAGAAGCTCTAAGCACGGGTGAAAGTCTCGCGTGCGGCCGCCACGGCGCGCGCCACCTGGGCAATCGCCGCATCCCGCTGCTCGGGCGGCGCAATGGAGCGCGTGAGGTAGCAGGTCACCAGCACCGGTGCGCCGCCGCCTTGCGGCCACAGCACGCCGATGTCGCCCGCCGTGCCCGTCTTGTCGCCCACCTTCCAGCCCGGCACACCGGCGCGCAGGCGTTTGTCGCCCGTGCTGGTCTCCACCAGCCAGCGCTGCAGCCAGGCCCGGGACATGGGGCTGAGCGCGTTACCCAGCACCAGTTTTTGCAGGGTCTGCAGCATGGCCAGCGGAGTGGTGGTGTCACGCGGGTCGCCCACGGCAGCCTCATTCAGCGTGGGCTCGGTGCGGTCCAGCCGCGTGACCTCGTCACCCAGCGAACGCACGAACGCGGTGAACCCGGCCGGGCCGCCATGGCGGGCCAGTAGCACATTGGCAGCGGTGTTGTCGCTCAGGCTGACGGTGGCAGAGCACAGCTCACCCACCGTCAGGCCGCCACCATCGCCCGCGCGCGGGCCGCTGACGGGCGAGTACGCCACCACGTCGGTGGCCGGGTAATGCACGCGCGCATCCAGCCGCTCCTTGCCCTGGTCCACCAGAGCCAGCATCCAGCCGGCCAACACCAGCTTGAAGGTGCTGGCCATGGCAAAACGCTCGTCCTGCCGCCAGCCCAGCGCCAGGCCCGACCCGGTGTCCAGCATGGCCACCCCCAGGCGGCCCTGGGCGGCGCGTTCGATGCTGGCGAGGGCATCGTTCCATGCGCTGGCGGTCTGCTCGCGGCGGTCTGAGTTGCTGGCAGCTGCACAACCCCATAACGGCATGGCCGTGGCGGCCATCAAACCCAAGGAAAACTGTCTTCTTTGCATATCGATTGAAAGCGTAGTGGGGAACAAGGCCCGAACGATACGGAGGTTCAGCCCCCAGTACCATCGACAATAATTGCCAAAAGCCCCAAGAAAAACTTTGACCTTTTGGCGCCATGCACCTGCCACTCAATGCCCTGCGGGCCTTCGAGGCCTCGGCCCGCCACCTGAACCTCACGCGCGCAGCCCAGGAGCTGCACGTGACCCAGACCGCCGTGAGCCAGCACATCCGCAAGCTGGAGGACCGGCTGGGCAAACCGCTGTTTCGCCGCCTGCCACGCGGCCTGGCGCTGACGGATGAAGGCCAGGCCCTGCTGCCGGTGGTGGTGGAATCGTTTGGCAACCTGCAGCGCGCACTGGAGAAGCTGGGCGACACCCGCCCGCGCGAGGTGCTGACCGTGGGCGCCGTGGGCACATTCGCGGTGGGCTGGCTGCTGCCCCGGCTGCGCGACTTTCAGCAGGCCTGCCCCTTTGTGGACCTGCGCCTGCTCACGCACAACAACCGGGTGGACATGGCGGGCGAAGGGCTGGACTACGCCATCCGCTTTGGCGACGGTGCCTGGCACGGCACGCAGGCCGACCGCATCATGGATGCGCCCATGTCCGTGATGTGCTCGCCCGCCTTGGCCCGTGGCCTGCGCACGATGGCCGACCTGGCGCGCCAGCCCTTGCTGCGCAGCTACCGCACCGACGAATGGACGGCCTGGTTCGAGGCTGCGGGTGCGCCATGCCCCGTGGTGCGTGGCGCGGTGTTCGACTCGTCCCTGACGCTGGCCGAAGCGGCGGCGCAGGGCGCGGGCATGGCACTGTTGCCAGTGAAGATGTTCGCGCGCGAACTGCAGCAGGGCCGCCTGGCGCAGCCCTTTGCACAAGAGCTGCACCGGGGCGCCTACTGGCTGACCCGCTTGCAATCGCGCACCACCACGGGGGCCATGGCAGCGTTCCGGGACTGGCTGATGTCACAGGCCAGCGTCACAGTGGGTGCCGGGGCTGAAGAATTGGAATGATTTTGGCCGGTTGCGCTAGTGGATCATGCCCTATAAGCTATCAATTACATAGCAAACATACGCCGTGATGCACGGGTGCAGCGGTGTCAAAACCCCATCGCCGCCACATCCACCCCGTCCACCTGCCCCGCATCCAGAAACTGCTGGCCATAGCGCAGGTACACCCCTTCGCGCACAAACACCTCGAACAGGTCGGGGTCGATGTGCCCGTTGTCTCGCATCCTGCACATGATGGCCAGCGCCTGCGACAGGGTCATGCCACTCTTGTAGGGCCTGTCTGCGGCCGTCAGCGCCTCAAAGATGTCGGCAATGCCCATCATGCGGGCCTGCAGCGACATCTGCTGGCGCGTGAGGCCACGCGGATAGCCCTTGCCGTCCATGCGTTCGTGGTGGCCCCCAGCGTACTCGGGCACGTTCTGGAGGTGGCGCGGCCAGGGCAGCGTCTCCAGCATCTTGATGGTGGCAACGATGTGGTAGTTGATGGTGTCGCGCTCGGCCTGGTTCAGCGTGCCGGAGCGGATGGTGAGGTTCTCCACCTCCTCCCCCGTCAAAAAGCTCGTTTGCACACCCTGCGGGTTGCGCCAGTGGCGCATGGCGGCAATATCGCGCACACGCTGCTGGTCTTCGGGGCGCATGGCCTCGGTGCCGGTGTTGCTGCGGCGCAGAAACTCGCGGTCTTCCTCCAGCGCATGGATCTCGTGCTGCAGGGCCTGCAGCTCCTGGCCTTCAGCCCGTGCATCCACCACCGGACGCAACGCCAGCTGGCGGCGCAGCGCGGCCAGTTCGGCATCGCGCTTGAGCACTTCAAACCGCGTGTCCACCAGGCCGATGCGGTCGTAGATGGTCTGCAGCTTGGTGGCCTTGTCCACCACGTGCACAGGCGTGGTGATCTTGCCGCAGTCGTGCAGCAGGCCCGCCATCTTGAGCTCGTAGCGGTCGCGGTCGCTCATCTTGAACGCGGCCAACGGCCCTTCGCGCGTGGCATCCACGGCCTCGGCCAGCATCATGGTGAGCGCGGGCACGCGCTGGCAGTGGCCGCCGGTATAGGGCGATTTTTCGTCGATGGCCAGGTTGATGAGGTTCACGAACGACTCGAACAGGCGTTCGAGCTGCGTGATGAGCAGCCGGTTGGTGAGCGCAATGGCCGCCTGCGAGGCCAGCGACTCGGCCAGGCTCTGGTCGGCCTGCGAGAAGGTGATGACCTCGCCCGTGTCCGGGTCGCGCGCATTGATGAGCTGCAGCACGCCGATGAGTTCGAGGTCGTGGTTCTTCATCGGCACCGTGAGGAACGACTGCGACCGATAGCCCGTGCGCTGGTCAAACGCGCGCGTGCCCGAAAAATCAAACCCTGCCGCGCTGTATGCGTCGGCAATGTTCACCGTGCGGTCGTGGATGGCCGCGTGGGCCGCCACCAGCGAATCATTGGGCCCGCCGTCGGCCGTGCGCAACGGTAACAGCGGCAGGTCGATGGGTTTGCCCGTGGTGCCCCCCAGGTTGATGCTCAGCGAGTCGGTGCGCAATATCTCGAACTTGAGGGCCGACTGGTCTTCCGTCACGCTGTAGAGCGTGCCGCCGTCGGCCCCGGTGATGGTCTTGGCGGCCTCCAGGATGTTCTCCAGCAGCCGGTCGATGTCCCGCTCGCGCGAGAGCGCAGCGCCAATGCCGTTGAGCTGCTCCAGCCGACGGAACAGATTGAGAGTGGATTCCTTGCTCATGCGACCACCTTGCAAGCAGCGTTGGTAACCCCGCATCGTAACGAAAGGTGACAGCTATCATCCCCCTTCCTGTTTCAAAAACGCCTTTTTCGTGGACTCGGTCACACCCCGCTATCTCACTGCCGCGCTTTATCAGTTCGTGGACCTGCCAGACTTTGCCGCCCTGCGCGAGCCCCTGCAGTCCCTGTGCGACGCGAACGGCGTGCGCGGCATACTGTTGCTGGCGCCCGAGGGCATCAACGGCACCATTGCGGGCGAACCGCAGGGCGTGCATACGGTGTTGGCCTGGCTGCGCAACGATGCGCGCTTTGCCGCCTTGCAGCACAAGGAGGCGCTGGCCGAGCGCATGCCCTTCTACCGCATGCGTGTACGGCTCAAGCGCGAGATCGTCACCCTGGGCGTGCCGGGCCTGAACCCTGCACGCAACGCGGGCACCTATGTGAAGCCCGAACACTGGAACGCCCTCATCGACGACCCGGGCGTGGTGGTGGTGGACACGCGCAATGACTACGAGGTGGGCATTGGCACGTTTGAGCGCGCCATCAACCCGCACACGCAGACCTTTGCGGAGTTTCCGGCCTGGGTAGAAAAAGAGAAACAATCCGGCGGCGTGCTGGCGGGCAAGCCCAAAGTCGCCATGTTCTGCACGGGCGGCATCCGCTGCGAAAAGTCCACCGCGTTCCTCAAGTCGCAAGGCTTTGACGAGGTATACCACCTGGAAGGCGGCATCCTCAAGTACCTGGAAACCGTGCCCGAAGAATCCAGCCGCTGGCACGGTGACTGCTTTGTGTTCGACGAACGCGTGTCCGTAGGCCATGGCCTCGCACCGGGCCACCACCAGCTGTGCCGATCCTGCCGCATGCCGCTGGGCGAAGCCGAGTTGCAATCACCGCACTACGTGCCCGGTGTGAGCTGTCCGTATTGCCACGGCACCCGCACCCCCGAGCAGGAACGCGCCCTGGCCGAGCGCGAGCGGCAGATGCAGCTGGCCCGGCAGCGTGGGCAAGAGCACATCGGCGCGCAGCAACCCGGCCGCCCCACACGCGCTGTGGCCAAGCACGCGGAGGACGATGGCATGGATGGCACAACATGACCGCGCTGCCCGTCCTGTACTCGTTCCGCCGCTGCCCCTATGCCATGCGCGCCCGCCTGGCCCTGGCCGTGAGCGGCCAGGTTTGCGAACTGCGCGAGGTGGTGCTCAAAAGCAAGCCCCAGGGGTTGCTGCAGGCATCGCCCAAGGGCACGGTGCCCGTGCTGGTGTTGCCCAGCAGCCAGGTGCTGGAGCAGAGCCTGGACATCATGCTGTGGGCGCTGCGACAGCACGACCCTGAAGGCTGGCTCACCCCCAGCCATGGCAGCCTGGAAGACATGCTCGCGCTGATTGCCGAATGCGATGGCCCGTTCAAGCAGGCGCTGGACCGGTGCAAGTACCCCAGCAGATACCCGGACGCTGACATGGGCGCGGAACACGCCCAAGCCGTGGCCTGGTTGGGTGCGCTGGAGGCGCGCCTCTCACCACATCAGCCTTACCTGTTCGGCACCAACGCGGCCCTGGCCGACATGGCGATTGCGCCTTTTGTGCGGCAGTTTGCAGGCATTGATGCCGACTGGTGGACCGCACAGCCGTGGCCCCGCCTGCAGGCTTTGCTGGCGCAATGGCAGGCCAGTCCGCTGTTTGGCCAGGTGATGCCCAAACTGCCCGCATGGGTTGACGGTACGCAAGGCGTACCGTTCCCGCATGGCACCGTTATGTCAGGCTGAAGCGGTCGCACTGGAACCGCTTGAGATTGGTGCTTTGGGTACCATCTCTTCTACAAAACACCATGCTCCGTGACGCTAGAGGTTGCCACGGAGCAACCCCTCTTCGCTTCATGCACAGCACAGCCTCCTCAGGGCTTTACCGCGCAGAGCCATCTCCAAGCCACCCCATCGACCCTGTAGCCCCTGCATGAAAATCATCGACGAAATGTTGAACCTGGACCTGCTCACACACGAGCAGCACCTGCAAATCAGTGCATGGATCGCGCGCTCCGCGTCGCCGGAAGAGATATTGCAAATGCCTGCGCCACTGTGGCAGGCCGTAGAACGCGCCAGCCAGACCATGGGCATCAACGAAGACCTTCTGCGTACGCCATCGCTGGACGCCGGGGACGTGGTGCTTGGATAGCCAACCTTGTGCGCTTTCATGCGGCCAGGTGGAACTGCGCTCGGAGCAGGAACACCGGCGCTGGCAGCCCTTCCCATAACGAAAAAGGCGCTCCCTGGAGCGCCTTTTTCATCCAAGCCCATGCCTCACAGGCATCAAGCCATCGAATAACCAGAGCCTCGCTTGTTGCCACCCTTCAGCGCCCGCACCAGCACAGCCAGCAGCACCAAGCCAAACCCCACGAAGCAGATGAACGACCAGTTGGCAATCGAGCCACCCAGGAAGGTCCAGTCGATCGCAGTGCAATCGCCCGAGCCCCGGAAGATCATGGGGATGGCGCGGCTGATGGGGTAGTTTTCGATCATGCCGTAAAAGTCGCGGCCGCAGGTAGCGATCTCCGGCGGGTACCACTGCAGCCAGCTCTGGCGAGCCGCCACAAAGGCGCCAAACCCGGCAGTGATCACGGCCAGCACCGCCCAGGTCATCCACCAGCCCCGATTGCCTCGCGCACTCGCCAGGGCCGTGAATACAGCAACACCAATGAGCGCATACCGCTGCACGATGCACATGGGGCAAGGCTCCAGGCCCACCACATGCTGCAGGTACATGCCAAACGCCAGCATCGCCACACAGGCCACGCTGATCAGCGCCAGCACGCGACGCGGGGCCTGATCAATCCAGTTCAACACCATCATTCTTGTCCCTCGAAACCGCAGGTTACCCAGAGAGGCCTCGAAGGAGAAGCAACTCAGATACCGGCGGCGTGATCCAGAAAAACGCGGGCGCGGCGTGGTGTCACCACCAGCGTCTCACCCTCCTTGAAACCCATGTCCTTGAACTGCTGCGCAGGGATCTGCGCTTCGATCAGGGATTCTGGGGACGCATTGTCCGCTGGTTTGTGATCGTCGGTCGGAATAAGTTCCAGGCGCGCAATGGGGCCCACCACAATGGCGCGGCTCAGCTGGGCCACGATGCCACGGGGACGGCCTTCGGCGTCCAGGCCCGCGCCGGGGGAGTAGCGCTCCACGTCCAAGTCGTGCGGGCGCACATAGGCAAAGGCCTTGGCGTTCTGCGCCGCCTGGTGCTCGGGCGAGTCAAGCTGCATGCCGTCCAGGTGCACCAGGCCTTCGTGGGCGCGGCCGTGGAACAGGTTCACGTCACCCAAAAAGCCGTAGACAAACGGGCTGGCAGGCTGGTCCCAAACCTGCTGGGGGGAGCCGCTTTGCTCGATCTTGCCCTGATTGATCACCACCACGCGGTCCGCCACTTCCAGGGCTTCTTCCTGGTCGTGGGTCACGAAGATGCTGGTCACATGCAGCTCGTCGTGCAGGCGGCGCAGCCAGCGACGCAGCTCCTTGCGCACCTTGGCGTCCAGCGCGCCAAAGGGTTCGTCCAGCAGCAGCACCTTGGGCTCCACAGCCAGCGCGCGAGCCAGCGCAATGCGTTGGCGCTGGCCGCCCGAGAGCTGCGAGGGGTAGCGCTCGGCCAGCCAGTCGAGCTGCACCAGCTTGAGCAGGTCCATGACCTTCTGCTTGATCTGCGCTTCGCTGGGGCGCTCGCCGCGGGGCTTCACGCGCAGGCCGAAGGCCACGTTCTCGAACACGGTCATGTGGCGGAACAGCGCGTAGTGCTGGAACACGAAGCCCACGTTGCGCTCGCGCACATGCACGTCGGTGGTGTCTTCGCCGCTGAAGTGGATGGTGCCCACGTCGGCCGTCTCCAGGCCCGCGATGATGCGCAGCAGCGTGGTCTTGCCGCAGCCCGAGGGGCCGAGCAGCGCAATGAGTTCGCCCGAGGCAATGTCCAGGCTCACATCGCGCAGGGCCTGGAAGTCTCCAAACTGCTTGCTGACGTTACGGATTTCGATGCTCATGTTCTGTTTCCTTCACACGCCAGCGGGCGCGGGGCGCTCGGGCGGCAATTCGGCGGCGGCCTTCAGGGCCTGTTCGTTGCGGTGCTCGGCAATGGTCTTGATGACCAGGGTGACCAGGGCCAGCAAAGCCAGCAGCGAGGCCGCAGCAAACGCAGCCACGGACTGGTACTCGTTGTAGAGAATTTCGACGTGCAGCGGGATGGTGTTGGTCTGCCCACGGATGTGGCCCGACACCACCGACACGGCACCAAACTCGCCCATGGCTCGCGCGTTGCACAAGATCACGCCGTATAGCAGGCCCCACTTGATGTTGGGCAGCGTCACATACCAGAAGGTCTGCCAGCCGCTGGCACCCAGCACGATGGCGGCCTGCTCCTCGTCGTTGCCCTGCGCCTGCATCAGCGGGATCAGTTCTCGCGCGATGAACGGAAAGGTCACAAACACGGTGGCCAGCACGATGCCGGGCACGGCAAAGATGATCTTGATGTCATGCGCCTGCAGCCACGGACCAAACCAGCCTTGCGCGCCAAACATCAGCACATAGATCAGGCCCGCCACCACGGGCGACACCGAGAACGGCAGGTCCACCAGCGTGGTCAAGAAGGCCTTGCCCTTGAACTCGTACTTGGCAATGCACCACGCGGCTGCCACGCCGAACACGAGGTTCAGCGGTACAGCGATCAGCGCAGTGATCAGCGTGAGCTTGATGGCCGACCAGGCATCGGGCTCGCGCAGGCCCTCCAGGTACGCGCCAAAGCCCTTGCGCAGCGCCTCTGCAAACACGGCGGCCAGTGGCAACACCAGGAACAGCAGCATGAAGGCCAGCGCGATGGTGATCAGCGTATAGCGGACCCAAGGCGCCTCGGTGGTGCCAGCCTGTGCGCGGCGAACGGTTCGCGAGTTGTTGCCACTCATGCTGGAGCCCCCGCGTGGCGTCGCTGCCATGCCTGTAGTGCGTTGATGATCAGAAGCAGGATGAAGGAGATGACCAGCATCACCACGGCCACGGCCGTGGCGCCGGCGTAGTCGTACTGCTCCAGCTTGCCGATGATGATGAGTGGCGTGATCTCGGACACCATGGGCATGTTGCCCGCAATGAAGATCACCGAACCGTATTCACCCACGGCCCGCGCAAACGCCATGGCAAAGCCGGTGAGCAGCGCAGGCGTGATGGAGGGCAGGATGACCTTGGTGAACGTCTGCAGGCGTGTGGCGCCCAGGCAGGTGGCGGCTTCTTCAAGTTCCTTTTCGGCGTCTTCCAGCACCGGCTGCACGGTGCGGACCACGAAGGGCAGGCCGATGAAGATCAGCGCGATCACGATGCCCGCCGGCTTGAACGCGAGCTGGATGCCCATGGGCTCCAGAATGCTGCCCACCCAACCATTGCCTGCCAACAGTGCGGTCAGCGAGATGCCGGCCACAGCGGTGGGCAGCGCAAACGGCAAGTCCACCAGCGCGTCCACGATCTTCTTGCCCGGGAACTTGTAGCGCACCAGCACCCACGCGATCAGCAGGCCAAACACCAGATTGACCAGCGCCGCGAGAAACGATGCGCCAAAGGTCAGCCGGTACGACGCCATCACACGCGGTGCGCTGATGGCCGCCCAGAACTGGTCCCAGGTGAGCGTGAAGGTCTTGAAGATCAGTGCCGACAGCGGGATCAGCACGATGATGCTCAAGTAGAAAAGGGTGTAGCCCAGTGACAGCCCAAAGCCAGGCAGCACGCGCTTGGGCGCGCGCCGTCCGGCCGGGGCTGCGGCCACAGCGGTCGCAGTGGTCATAGATGCAGTGGTGAGTCGGGAAAAGCGCTGGGCCTATTTACTTGGCGCCGGGCGTGTACAGCTTGTCGAACTGGCCGCCATCATTGAAATGCACCTTCTGCGCTTCGGTCAGCGAGCCGAAGTACTTGGCCACCGTGAACTGCTTGAGCGGCTTGAAGGTGTCGGCGTACTTCTTGAGCACGGTCTCCGAACGGGGGCGGATGGCGTGCTTGGCTGCAATCTCTTGCGCTTCTTCCGAGTACAGGTAGTCCAGGTAGGCCTTGGCCAGTTGGGCCGTGCCCTTCTTGGCCACGGTGCGTTCCACCACGGCCACGGGGTTTTCAGCCACCACGCTCACCGAGGGGTAGATGGCATCGACCTTGCCCGCGCCGAACTCGCGGTCGATGGAGACCACCTCGGATTCAAAGGTGATCAGCACATCGCCCTGGTTGCGCTGCAGGAAGGTGGCCGTGGCATCGCGGCCGCCCTTGGCCAGAATAGGCACGTTCTTGTACAGCTTGCCGACAAACTCGGCGGCCTGCGCCTCGGTGCCACCCTTTTCACGCACGGCGCCCCAGGCGGCCAGGTAGGCATAGCGGCCGTTGCCGCCGGTCTTGGGGTTGACCACGATCACCTGCACGCCGGGCTTGATGAGGTCGTCCCAGTCTTTGATGTTCTTGGGGTTGCCGTTGCGCACCAGGAACAGCATGGTCGAAGTGGTGGGCGATGCGTCGTGCGGGAACTTCTTGGCCCAGTCCTTGGCAACCACGCCGTTGTCCGCCAGAAACTGTACGTCGGTGGTGGTGTTCATGGTGACCACGTCAGCAGCCAGGCCGTCGTTCACGGCACGGGCCTGGGCGCTGGAGCCGGCGTGCGACTGGTCGATCTTCACGTCCTGGCCGGTGGTCTTCTTGTAGTGCGCAGCGAAGGCCACGTTGTAGTCCTTGTAGAACTCGCGGGCCACGTCATACGACACATTGAGCAGCGAATTTTGAGCGGCAGCCATGCCGCTCGCGGCCAGGGCCAGAGAGGCCAGGAGGGTCTTGAGTTTCAAAGAAGTCATGGTGAAGTCGCCCAAAAAATGCAGGAGATTCCGCATTGTGCGGACCACCCCTTAAAACTCAAAAGAATATATTCTTGTTAATTAATCGAGAATTGGCATATAGACATCTCGAAGGGCGTGCCGGCGCCATGGCCCCAAACCGCACACTAGCTGCCCGGGCCTGACATTTCGGGTCCTGCAGGCTCCAAGCGCTGGTAACACATGCGCCGACAGCTATCGATTAGATAGCAATCAGGCGGCGGCCGGAGAAACCTGCGAATACCCTGGCGCTGGCTGGATGGTGCTGTGGTCGCCCTCCAGAGACTGCAGCAATGCCCAGCCCAGCGGCCATTCGCCATGGCCCGAGTCAATATTGATATGCCCCGCGTTCTGCATGCGCACAAACTCGCTGCCCCAGGCCCTGGCATAGGCGCCCGCTAGGCGAATGGGACAAAACGGGTCATTGCTGCTGGCCACCACGATGCTGCGGTAAGGCAACGCCGCGTAGGGCACGGGGGCAAAGTCGCTCAGGATGGCGCGGCGCTCGGGGTCGGCAGGAGCCACCAGCAAGGCGCCGCACACCTTGGCTGCAGCCTCCGGCCCCATGTGGGTGGTGGCAATACAGCCCAGGCTGTGCGCCACGATCACTACAGGGTGCGTTGCGGCCAGCACCGTCTTCTCCAGCTGGCTCACCCAGGCTGAACGCGTGGGCGTGATCCAGTCGTCCTGCACCACGCGGCGCGCGTGGGGCAGGCGCTCGGCCCACAGGCTTTGCCAGTGGCCGGGGCCCGAATCGCGCCAGCCGGGGACGATGATGATGGTGGTGGTGGTGGTCACAGGCAGGGATTCTGCGAGCCAGCCTTTAAAACCCAAACGACTTAATTCTTGTTATTTAATCTCCAAATCATCTAAAAAAGCGACTTCTGCTTGCCTCTTTCAAGCAATGACTATTGAGTAAATAAATTAAACCAACCGGTTTAATTTCAAACCGACGCGTACAATGTAACGAATTGCAAACAAGACACCTGGCGCCGTTCCGCACGACGGCCGCTGGTTGGGTTTGCATTGGCGGCTTGTCCCAGGTCGGTTCTTCCTTAGTCATCTTCACTTCAAGAGGCACCTTTCAATGCACACATGGAAAATCAGCCAGCGCCTGATGGCGGGCTTCGGTTTGGTCATCGTGGTCCTGCTCGGCATGTCGGTCTACAGCGTGCTCATTGCACGGGGCATTGATGCCGCCCTGACCGCCAATGCCACCCAAAACGCCGTCATCCAACGCGCTGCCATCAACTTCCGGGGCTCGGCGCACGACCGCTCCATCGCGGTGCGCGACGTGGTGCTGGCCCCCAACGACGACGCACGCAAGAAGGAAATCGAATCCATCGCACGGCTGGCGGACTTCTACGCCCAGTCCGCCACGCAGCTGGACAGCGTGCTGAAAACCGCCAAGGAGATTCCGCCCGAAGTGGCCCCTATGGTGCAGTCGCTCAAAGACATTGAAGCGCGTACGGTAGCCACCACTAGCAAGGTGGTCGCGCTGATGCAGTCCGGCGACCGCGCAGGCGCTGAAGCCATGCTCTGGACCGAGGCCAAGCCCCAGTACGAGCAATGGCTGGCAGCGGCCAACAAGCTCATCGACTACGAAGAAGCGCGCATCATCAAGAACAGCCAGACGGCCAACCAGGACGCGAGCCAGTTCACCGGCGTGATGCTGTCCATCACGCTGTTGGCGGTGCTGATCAGTGTGGCGGTGACGGTGCTGGTATCACGCAGCATTGGCCGCGAGCTGGGCGCTGAGCCCAGCGAAGTGCGCGCGGTGGTGCAAGCCATCCAGCAGGGCAACCTCACCACCCCAGTGCAAGTGAAGGCGGGCGACACCGGCAGCGTGATGGTGGCCGTGCGCGACATGCAACAGCGCTTTCATGAACTGGTCTCGGCCGTGCGCGACAACATTGCGCAGCTACGCACCACCAGCGACGACATCAGCAGTGGCAACCAGAACCTGGGCCACCGCACCGAACAAGCCGCCAGCAGCCTGGAGCAAACCGCCGCCAGCATGGAAGAGCTGACCGCCACCGTGCGCCAGAGCGCCGACTCGGCCCGCCAGGCCAACCAACTGGCCACCACCGCCGCCAGCACCGCCACCAAGGGCGGCGAGGTGATGCAGCAAGTGGTGAGCACGATGCAGGACATCCACCACAGCAGCCAGAAAATCGCCGACATCATCGGCGTGATCGACGGCATTGCGTTTCAGACCAACATCCTGGCGCTGAACGCTGCCGTGGAAGCAGCGCGCGCGGGTGAACAGGGGCGCGGCTTTGCGGTGGTGGCCACCGAGGTACGCAGCCTGGCACAGCGCAGCGCCGAGGCCGCCAAGGAGATCAAGGCGCTGATCCAGTCCAGCGTCGACAAGGTGGACTCGGGCACCCAGCTCGTGGCCAACGCGGGCGAGACCATGAACGAGATCGTGCAAGGCGTGCAGCGCGTGAACGGCATCATCGGCGAGATCAGCACCGCCGCTGCCGAGCAGAGCGACGGCATCTCGCAGGTCAACGTGGCTGTGACCCAGCTGGACCAGATGACGCAGCAAAACGGCGCGCTGGTGGGTGAAAGCACCGCTGCCGCAGAGAACCTGCGCCAGCAGGCCCAGCGGCTGGCGGAGCTGGTGGCCGTGTTCCAGGTCGGCGGCAGTGCTTCAGCAGGCATGGGACTCGATGCACCGCGTGCCACGCCAGTACATCGTGGCAATGCCCTGCCCGTCCCCGGCGTGCGACGCCTCGCACACTGAGACAGCATTGCGGACAGCAGGTCCGCCAGGGTGGGTGCAATGAGGTGCTGAAAAAATTCTTGAATTTTTCGGTACCCCTCAACCCCATTGCCCCGCCCCGTTCGTTTCACCCAGCACCACCACTTTTTTGATGGAGCTGCCATGAAACCCCGTTCACTCACCCTGCACGCCCTCGCCGCCCTGACAGCACTGCTGGGCCTGGCCCACCTGCCTGCCCAAGCCATTGGCCGCCTCGCCGACGTGACCATCGTGGACCGCGACACCGGCGCCACGCTGCCGGTGCACTACGCCCGGGGCGAATACTGGGTGGCCGGGCGGCCCGGGGCGCGGTATGCCATCACGGTGCGCAACCGGTTGGGCGAGCGGGTGCTGGCCGTGCCGTCGGTGGACGGCGTGAATGTGCTCAGCGGCGAAACCGCTGCGTGGGACCAGCGCGGCTATGTGTTCTCGCCCTATGAGCGTTACCAGATCACCGGCTGGCGCAAGAGCGACAGCCAGGTGGCGGCCTTCGAGTTTTCGCACATCGCCAACTCGTATGCCGCCCGCACGGGCCGCCCTGCGCATGTGGGCGTGATTGGCGTCGCCCTGTTCCGCGAACAGCCACCGATGCCCCAGCCTGCCCCCGCCATCACCCCCGAGCCCTACAGCCAGCGCCGCGACAACAGCCTGGGCCTCGGGCGTCTGCGGGAGGACCCCGCATCGCCCGCAGCCGCTGGGGCTGCCGGTGCGCCTGCTGCCCCAGCCCCATCGGCCGAGGCAGAGTTCTCTGCCCGCTCGCAATCTGCCGACAGTGTGGCCAAGGCCGTTCCCATGCCATCGGCCAAGCTAGGCACGGCGCACGGCCAGCGCGAGACCTCGGTTGTCACCCACACCAGCTTCACGCGCCTGCAAGAGCAGCCCAATGAAATCATCAGCATCCGCTACGACAGCCGCGAGAACCTGATCGCCAGCGGCGTGATCCGCGAGCCCATCGCCCGCCCCCACGTGCCCCATGTGCCGCGCGCGTTTCCGCAGTCGGACAACCTGTCGTACGTACCCGACCCACGGTAGGCCTGGGCCGGCCCGTGAGTGCATGAGGGTTTCGCATAATGCCCGGGTGCCTGCCGCCCCACCCTCTCACGATGCCTACGACGCCGACGAAGCGCTGATGCTGCTCTACGCCGGTGGCGACATGGCCGCGTTTGACCGGCTGTACGCCCGGCACGAGCTGGCCGTGTGGCGGTTTGTGTTTCGCAGCGTGAAGGTGCAAGCCGTGGCCGACGACCTGCTGCAGGACGTGTGGTTTGCGGTGGCGCGCAACGCTGCCCGCTACGAGGTCAAGGCCAGGTTCCGCACCTGGCTGTTCACCTTGGCACACCACCGGCTGGTGGACCACCTGCGTACCGCCAAACACCATGCCAGCCTGGATGCCAGCGACGACGATGCGCGCAGCTTGGCAGACACGCTGGTGGCGGACTCGGGCTTTGGGCCCGTGCGCCAGCTGCAGTCGCGCGAGCAGGCCGCCGCGCTCATCGCCGCCGTAGAGCAGTTGCCGCCAGAGCAGCGCGAGGCCTTTTTGTTGCAAGCCGAAGGAGATCTGAGCGTGCAGGAGATTGCCGAGACCACCGGCGTGAACTTTGAAACCGCCAAAAGCCGCCTGCGCTACGCGCGGGCCAGCCTGCGCCAGCACCTCAAGGAGTTTGTATGACCCGGCAGGATGACGAACTGGTCCGGCGCTACCACGAGGCCAGCGAACAGGAAGGCGCCCGCCCCGGCGTGCATGTGCGCGATGCCGTGCGTGCGCATGCACAGATGGTGGCAGCGGCTGCGGCATCAGCCACCCCGGTAGCAGCCCCTGCCGCCAACCAGGCACGCTGGAAGATTTCGGCCCTGGCCACCTTGGCCGTGGTGGGGCTGACTGGCTTGCTGATGCTGCAGTTTGAGCGCGGCACGCCCGAAGAGCGGGACACCGCTTTCAGTCACCGCCGGACCGAGTCGCCTGCGCAGGCTCCCACGGTCCCTGCCCCTGCGGCCACACCGACGCTCCCGCCACCGGCAGAGCCCCCATCGGTCACTCCGCCTGCACCGGAAAGCGCGCAGAAAAGTACGCGGAACAGCGCCGGCCCGTCGGCCGACGCCATGCTCCCCAAGCCCGCCACGGTAGCCCCCCCCGCGCCTGCGCAGACACCAGCACCCGCCCAGCCCGTAGCCAAGCCGGCTCCTGTGTCGCCTTCCACTGAGCAGGAAGCCCTGTCAGCACGTCGCGCAGCCGGGGCCCTCTCCGGTTTCCCAGCATCACCCCCCATGCCCTCGACGGCCGCAGCCCCCCGCGCCGAATCCAGTACCGAAAGGCGCGAACGCGCATCAGTCTCCCCTGCACCAGCCCTTCAAGAAACCGCTCCGGCTGCCCCCGCCGCAGCAGCTGCACCAGCCACCCGCGCCCCGCTGGCTGACTCTGCAGCGCGCGACCACCAGACGGCGGCTGCAGCCCCTGCCATGTCAAAAAATCTGGGCGCGGCCTCGCCCAACACCATCTGGGAGGCCGCCCGCTCGGGCCAACCCCAGCAGGTCGAAGCCCTCGTGCAACAGGGCACGCCAGTGGATGCCCGCGACCCCGAAGGAAAAACCGCCCTGATGCTGGCCGCCTTGAACGGCCACACCGCCACTGTGCAGCGGCTGCTGGCGCTGCGCGCCGACCCGGCGCTGGTGGACCGCGAAGGTCTGAATGCGGCACAGCTCGCGGCACAGCGGGGGCACACGCGCCTGGCAGAGCTGCTGGAAGCGGCCCGCTGAAAAGCGCACCAGCAGATCTCGCAGTGCCCACGTCATGTCCGCAGGGGGCGGGCGTAGCTGCCCCGCTCGGCGGTAGCGGCGAGTCAGTTGCTCGTCGGAATCATTAGAACCGCACTGCCTCAAACGCGGGGTGCAGCGCGTCGATCCAGTGGTCCAGCTCGTCCTGCGTCACATGCAGGTGGTCCATGCAGGCTTGGCCGTGTTGGGTCCACTCGCGCGTGGGGGCCAGGCCGTCGTGCTGGTTGACCAGAAACTCGGCCAGCAAGCCCAGCGCCACCAGGTGGCGCACGGTGGGATCAAACTGCTCGTCGTTCAGGCACGCAAAGTCGTGGTGCAGCCAGATGGCCTGGGCCACGTCGCCCGGCAGGTGCCAGGTGCGCGCCACGATGGCGCCCATCACCGCATGGTCGGTGCGGTGGCTCGCGTTCTCGGTCTGGGTAAAGGTGCGGTCCTTGCGCGCCAGGGCCTCGGTCACGGTGCCCGCGTAGCCACGCACCGCCTTCACCAGCACCGGCATGCCCACATGGCAGAACAGCCCGAAGCTGTAGCCCAACCCTGGGTCCAGGCTGTAGAGCTGGTGGCCGATGTGCTCGCACGCAATGGCGCGGCGCTGCGAGCTTTCCCAGAAATGCTCCAGCAGCGGCGAGCGCACCTGCAGCGCGTTGCGCGTGATGAAGGCAGACAGCAGCTCCACGGCCGGCTGCAGCCCCAGCACCGTCAGCGCCATGCCCACGGTCTGCACCGGTTGGGCCAGGCCGTACAGCGGGCTGTTGGCCAGCCGCATCACGGCGGCGGCCAGGGCTACGTCGGAGGATGCCAGTTGCTCCAGCGCGGTCGAGTCCAGCTCGGGCGCCGCCACGATCTGCTGCAGGCGCAGCAGTGACTCGGGGCACGGCGGGATCACGATGGCGCGCACGGCAGGGTGCACGCGGGCTTGCCGGATGTCTTGGTCGATGGGGTGTGGAGCGGTCACAAAAAGTCCCCGGGCCGCCGCGTGTGCCGACCACACGGACGGGCGCAGCCCGCACAGTTGCAATTCGTTGCATTGTGGCGCCAAAAAGCGCTTTGCCCACCGAACCCGTGCACAAGCGCAGGCTTTGCGCCCAGCGCCTCAGAACCTGCCCTTTGAACAGGTTCTCAGATATTGGCGCCGTCGAGCCCCTGCAGGGCCTGCCGCGTGCTCAGGCTGCTCCGGCCGGGCATGGCCTCGCCCAGGTAGTCCAGAAAGCGCCGCACCGCGGGCGACAGCCCCCGGCGGGAGGGGAACACGGCATGCACGATGGCGGGCGCCGGCGCCCAGTCGGGCAGCACCCGCACCAGCTTGCGCTCGCGCATTTCTTCCTGGCACATGTAGTCGGGCATCCAGCACACCCCCGTGCCGGCCACGGCCGCGTATTTGAGCGTGAGCAGATCGTCCGCCACATAGCGCGGCGTGTGCTGCACCACCTGGTGCACGCCGCCCGGGCCGATCAGGTTCCAGGTCGATCGGCCATCGGGGGCCGACATGGCGATGCTGTCGAGCTTGGCCAGGTCGTCCAGCGTTTGGGGCGTGCCCTGGCGGATCAGCAGCTCGGGGCTGGCCACCAGGATCTGCGTGGTGTGGTCCAGCCGCTTGACGACCATGCTGCCGCTGTCGTCCACCGAGGGACGCACGCGCAGCGCCACGTCGATGCCCTCTTCCACCAGGTTGACCGCGCGGTTGCTCACCAGCATGTCGATGCGCACCTCGGGGCAACTGGCCAGGAACCTGGGGATCAGCTCGGCCACCACGGTCTGCGCCAGCGTCACCGGGCAGCTCACGCGGATGGTGCCGCGCGGCACGGTCTGCACCTGGGCCACCGTGTCGGCCGCCGCCTGGGCCGATTCGCGCATGGCCTGGCAGTGGCGCAAATAGGCTTCGCCCACTTCGGTCAGCGAGAGCTTGCGGGTTGTGCGCTGCAGCAGGCGCACGCCCAGCTGCGTTTCCAGGTCGGACACCCGGCGCGACAGGCGCGATTTGGGAATGCCGAGCGCGCGGCCCGCAGCGGCAAAGCCACCGCGCTCCACCACTTCGGCGAAATACAGCATGTCGTTGAGATCTTGCATGGGCTTCATCGTCCTATGGATAGAACAATCTATCGCAAGTTCACTACCTTATCAACAAATTGATCCATCCCCACAATTCATCCCATGGCCACACGCTGTGGCTCCGATCCACAGAACCCCAGGAGTTCCCTCATGCAACTGCTTCACGTCGACTCTGCCATCACCGGTGATCAATCCGTGTCCCGCCAACTGACTGCCCGCACCGTGACCGCCTGGCAAGCCGCCCACCCTGGCACCACCGTGCAATACCTGGACCTGGCCCAGCAAGCGCCTTCGCACCTGTCGGCCCAGTCGCTGGGGTTCCGCACCGGCCAGGCCGCTGCCACCGAGGCAGAGCGCGCTGAAAACGCACTGTCCGAGGCCCTGGTGAGCCAGTTCCTGGCCTCCGACGTGATCGTGATTGGCGCGCCGCTGTACAACTTCTCCATCCCCAGCCAGCTCAAGGCCTGGATCGACCGCCTGGCGCAAGCGGGCCGCACCTTCAAGTACACCGAGAAGGGCCCCGTGGGTCTGGCCGGTGGCAAGACGGTGATCGTGGCCTCCACCCGTGGCGGCGTGTACTCGACCAGCGAAGGCGGCCAAGCGATGGAGCACCAGGAGAGCTACCTGAAGGTGGTGTTCGGCTTCTTCGGCATCACCGACGTGCGTTTTGTGCGTGCCGAAGGCGTGGCCATGGGCCCGGACGCCAAGGCGGCCGCACTGGCCTCGGCCAACGTGGAAATTTCCACACACACCAGCGTGGCCGCCAACCAGGGTCGCGTGTCGCAGGCCGCCTAAGCCCAGCGGCAACAACGGCGCGCAGGGCACAAGCCCTGCAAGCCCCCTCCCCAAACCCGGCCCTGTGCCGGGTTTGGGCTTTTATCAGGGAAAAACGGCCGGATGCGCTAGTGGAACATGCCTGAGCAGCTATCATTTTTGATATGCCACACACGGACCATGCCGCCCCCACGCCACACCGTGCCTGCAGTCACTGCGCAGCGGGCGGCGCCTGCCGCTGCAACCATTGCTGGGCCAGTGGCCCGGGCGCCAGGGCCGGTGCAAACAGCCAGCCCTGAAAACGCTCGCAGCCCATGCGGATCAACAACTGCAGCTGTTCCTCGGTCTCCACGCCTTCGGCCACCACCTCCAGCCCCAGCGTGCGGGCCAGGGCGTTGACGGTGGCGCAGATCTCGCGGTCGTTCACGTCCACCACGATGTCGCGCACAAACACCTTGTCGATCTTCAGCTCGCTCACCGGAAGGCGCTTGAGCTTGATGAGCGACGAGTGGCCGGTGCCAAAGTCGTCGATCGACAGCGCAAAACCCGCGTTCTTCAGATCGAGCGCGATGGCGTACAGGGACTCGTCCAGCAGCTGCGACTCGGTGATCTCCAGCACCAGGCCGGCGGGCGCCACCCCGGCGCGCTGGGTCACGCCCAGCAGGGTCTGGGTAAAACCCGGCTCACGCAGCTGGATGGTGGAGACATTGACCGACACCACGGGCACCTGCCAGCCCTCGGCACGCCACTGTGCCATCTGGCGGCAAGCGGTCTCGAACACCCACAGCCCGATGGGCACGATGAGCCCGCTCTCCTCGGCCAGCGGGATGAACTCGTCGGGCGGCACCGCCTTGCCATCCACCGACCAGCGCAGCAGCGCCTCGGCACCCACGGTCTGGCGCTGCTGGTTGAGCTGGGGCTGGTAGACCAGCGCGAACTCGCCCGCCTGCAGCGCGTTGTGCAAGCGCCGGCGCAGCTCCAGCCGCCCGCGCGTGATCTGCGTGAACTCCTCGATGTAGAAGCGGTACGAGCCCCGACCTGCACTCTTGGTGGCGTGCAGGGCCGAATGCGCGTGGCGCACCAGCTCCACGCTGTTGGCCGAGTCGTCCGGGTACAGGCTGATGCCCAGGCTGGCACCCATGTATTGCGCACCCACCTCCGACAGCTCCCACGGCCGCGCCAGGCCCTCCACCAGCGAAGCCGCCAGTTGCGCCAGCTCGGTGCGCGACGCCGGCCGCAGCAGCATCACCGTGAACTGGTCATTGGCCAGCCGCGACACCAGGCCCTGCCCCGCCAGCAGCTGGGTGATGCGTTGCGCCACCTCGCTCAGCAGCGCGTCTCCCACGCGGTGGCCATAGGTTTCGTTCACGCTCTTGAAGTGATCCAGGTCGATCAGCATCAGCGCCACGCGGCGGTTGGTGCTGTGTGTGTCGCGGGCGGCCTCGGCCACGGCACGCTCCAGCGCGTCTTCAAAGTAGCGGCGATTGGGCAGGCCGGTGAGCGCATCAAAGTGCGCCACGCGGTACAGCTGCTCCTCGTTGCGCAGCACAGCGGCCTCGGCCGTGCGCAGGCGGTTGAGCAGGCTCACCACAATGGTCTGGCGCAGTGCGGCCAGCAGCAGCACCAGCAGGCAGCACACCAGGATCAGCGCCTGCATGCCTGCCCTGCCATCGGGCGCCACAAACAGCAGCACCAGGGTGATGGCCGCCAGCGTCATGGACAGCAGTGGCACGTAGTTCATGACCTGGTCGCACTGGCGGCGGTAGGCCGAATCTGCCGACATCTCAAACCGCAGCCAGCGTGCGCCCCAGCCCAGCACCAGCGCCGACGCACTGAAGCTGGCGTTGAACCAGATGCCCGGCTGCACCGTGTTGCTGATGACCATAAGGTTCCACTGCATCCAGCTCAGGCCAAAGCCCAGCAGGCCCAGCAGCACCAGCGCATGGGACCGGTCGATGCGCACCCCCACCGTCGGAACAGCCAGCGCCGTGACGCCCGCCGCAGCGAGAAACCCGGCCGGGTACAGCACCAGCACCGTGCCCACGGCCAGCGAGTCCACCTCGCCCGAGGGCAGGTAGATCACCAGCGTGAACGCCAGCAGCGCCAGCACCGTGCCGCCAAAGTCCAGGGCCGCCGGGTAGGCCCGGTCGCGCGACAGGCGCGCAAACGTGGCGCGGATGACGGTGGCAGCCCACAGCGGCCCCCCCGCCAGAAACAGCAGGTCGGCGGGCGCGGGGAATGGGTTCCAGTCCAGCGCCACCTGCACGTTCCACACCATTTGCCCCAAGGCCACCAGCACCGCAAAGATCAGCAGGCCGGTGTGCAGCGCGCGGTCGGTGGGCGGCGCCAGCCGCCAGCCACGCCAGGCCCAGAAGGCAGACAGCCCAAACGCCAGCGTCCAGGAGGCGTTGTCCAGAAACAGCCGCACGCCCGGTGCCGGTGCCCACAGTGACGCAACGAACAACAGCGTAGTCGCACTCAACCAGACCGCTGTGAGGATTCGTTCCGCGAAGGGCATGGTGGAGGGGATGCTGTTACTGGACGTTACCCTCTCATTGTGTATGCAAGCGCGACACCACAGTTTTCCCAGCGCAACGCAGGGGAATGGTGTTGGCGAACCGCTATCATTTAGATAGCTATTTGCGCTTTACGGAAAAGCGCATAACGCCAAAAATACTTGGATGTTTGACTGCTGTCGCAGTCGCTTTTTCCGCCCCTCCCCCCTTGCGGGAGAGAGGGCGAAGCAGCAACCAGTCCGCAGAGCCACAGCGCCCTTCATCGCAGGGCGCTTTTGCGATCAGCTTCAGAAGCCTGGCAGCACCGAGCCCTTGAATTCGGTCTGGATGAACTTCTTGACTTCTTCCGAGTGGTAAGCCTTCACCAGCTTGGCCACCCAGGGCTTGTCCTTGTCGGCTTCACGCACGGCGATCAGGTTGACGTAGGGGCTCTTGGCGTTTTCTTGTGCAATGGCGTCCTTGCCAGGGTTCAGGCCGGCCGACAGCGCAAAGTTGGTGTTGATGGCCGAGGCGTCCAGATCGTCCAGCGAACGGGGCAGCTGGGCGGCGTCCAGTTCAACAAACTTGAGCTTCTTGGGGTTGCTCACCACGTCCAGCGGCGTGGCCTTGAGGCCCGCGCCGTCACGCAGCTTGATCAGGCCCTTGTCCTGCAGCACCAGCAGCACGCGGCCGCCGTTGGTGGGGTCGTTGGGAATGCCGAACTTGGCGCCTTCCTTCAGGTCTTCCAGTTTCTTGACCTTCTTGGAATACAGGCCGATGGGGAAGTTGACGGTGTAGCCCACCGACACCAGCTTGTAGCCACGGTCGGCCACTTGCGCATCGAGGTAAGGCTTGTGCTGGTAGCTGTTGGCGTCCAGGTCGCCCGCAGCCAGCGCGGCGTTGGGCTGCACGTAGTCGCTGAACTCGACGATCTGGATCTTGAGGCCGTCCTTCTCGGCAACCTTCTTCACCTGCTCGAAGATCTGGGCGTGGGGGCCGCCGGTCACGCCCACCTTGATGGGCTTGTCCTGGGCCATGGCGCCGGACGAGAAAGCGGCAGCAGCGGCCAGGGCCAGGGCGGATTGCAGGAGAAGGCGCTTGTTGTTGTTCACAGGGAAAACCTTTCGTTGAGAGATGGTTCGCATCCTAGGGTTTCCCCGATAAAACTGGAACAACTAAGTTTTCATTTCATTACAACCCATTCGAATAAGAAGACAAGGCCCGTGCCCCCACCCCCACCTCATGAAACTGGCGCCCGCCCGGCGAGGGCAGCCGAGCAAGGGCCGCCCCGCAGCGAGGGCTGCGTCCCCCTTCCCGAATCGCGCAGCGATTCAAGAGGAGGGGGAAGTGGCGCAGCCACTCAGGGGGATGTTCCAAGTCACCCACGCAGTGCCACGTTGTTCAGCTTGTCCAGCCGCTCGGGCCAGGTGCCTTCCACCGTCGCGCCCTGCAGCAGGATGCGCGTCCAGGCCACCCAGGCGTCCCACTGCACGCGCTTGTCCCACGCATTGCCCCAGGCGCTGAACAGGTGCAGCGCGCTCTCGGCGGCGGCCTTGGCGTCGTCCTTGCGGCCAGCCGACAGATACAGCTGCGCCAGCACCATCTGCGGCTCGCCCACCCAGGGGTTGTGGCGCACGGCGCTTTCCAGCACGCCGGTGGCCACGTCCAGGTCCACCAGCGGCTGGTCTTGCTGGATGACAGACCAGTACAGCGACGTGGCCGCCGCCTCGTTGGCGGCCGACAGGTGCTGCGAGCAATGTGCAAACACGGGCGGCATGGGCAGCACGTCCTTCAGCCCTGGGTGCTGCAGCGCTTTGGCCAGCCCGTTGATCTGGTGCACCATGCGCCCCGACGGCCGCATGGGCCCGGGCCAGAGCGATGCAGCCCAGTGCGCCTTCTGGTTGCGGTGCTGCACGTCCGGAAAGCGCGAAAAGATGTCGTCTTGCCAGCTGAACCACTGCTCGATGGTGTCGGCCATGCTCACGATGATGAAGGCCGCCACCTCGTAGGGCGTGAGCACGTGGTCCTGCCCGTCTTTTTGCAGCACCAGGCTGCCGTCTGCTTCCAGCGCATGGGCCAGCACTTTTTGCACAAACTGCGTGCGCGACTGGGTGCAGAACAGGTAGACCAGGTGCTCGGCCGACTCGCCCGCAATCTCGCGCACCCGGGCGCGCTCCTTGGCAGGGTCGAACTTCACCAGGTCCACAAACGCATTGCCATACACACTGTGCAGCAGCCCCAGCAGGCGCACGTCGCGCGGCTGCTGCCACACCGTCAGCGTGCGCGTCACGCCCACCAGGTGGTGGCGAAACGTACCCGCCTTGTGCCAGTCCTGCCCCACATTGCGTGCAAGCACCGTGGGCAGCACGGGTGCCAGCTCGGGGTCGCGGGTCAGCCATTCATCGTCCAGCAGCGGCAACGCGCGGGCAAACAGGTCAGGGTCCAGGGGGTGAAGCGGCAGGGTCATGGGGTTGTGTCTCCGGCGTTGAGGGTGCAGGGAATGCAATGTACACACAGTATCTGCCCCCACGGCGGTTGCGCAAGCACGAGGGCGACCCGGCCCGTACACCCCGCACGCGCCTGCACGGCGGTTCGGTCAGCCCCATTGCGTGCTGCGGGCCTTCAGGCTCAGAGGCTGAGAGCTTTTTAGCCGGGCCCGAAAGGCGCGCCCATACGCCTCGGATCTAGGCGCAAAGCACAGCCATAGCTCAGGCTATGGCGAGCATTGGTAACGACGAGCCGGGGCGTATGGGCGTGCCAGGCGGGCGTGGATAAAGGACTCTCAGCCTCTCAGACCAGCCGCACCTCAAAGTAAGCACCCTCACCCTCCCCCAAGTCCCGGAACCCGGCCTGCCGGGCCGCCACGCTGGCCTTGCCCCATGCCTTGAGCAGGGTGAGATCGCCCGGGGACACCACCTCGGGCGGCGACTCCTCCAGGCTCTGCATGGTGTCCAGCGCGGCCGCCACCTGTTCGGGGCCGCCCAACTGCTTTTCCAGGGCCCTGGCGTACCGGGTTTCGGCGGCTATGCGCTCCTTGGCCGGAAGCTCCTCGGGGTAGTCGCGGAGGTTGACGACGTACGTGGATTCGATGACTTGCATGGCGCTGCTTCTCCTGTGGTTTGATACTGTATAAATATACAGTTTTTTCCAACAAAATTCGAGCGCTGAAAGATTCCCCGCAGAGTGCGGGAGGAAGGAAAGATTGTTCTCAATACTGGAACAGTTAGTTTGCGACTAGGTGGTTTTTCCCTGAACACCATCGGCGTACAGTTCATCCCATCGATGAGCCGAACCCGCAAGGCGACTCACCGAACCCGGTTCAGGAATGGTTTTTGACCCGGCTTTTTTGAGACGCTTTTTAAGTTTTTTTAAGGATTTTCATCATGAACAAGACCGCCCGTTTCCTCTCCGTCGCCGCTGTTGCCGCTTTCGCCGCCTTTGGCGCCCATGCTGACGAAGCCGATGGCTCGCAATTTGCTCTGAAGTTCGACACGAACCGCACCCGCGCTGAAGTGCAAGCCGAAGCTGTAGTGGAAGCCAAGACCCACAACATGGAACCCGCAGGCTCGCGTGTGGTGACCTACAAGTCCACCGCTGACCGCGCTGCCGTGCGTGCACAGGCTGCCGAAGCCGTGCGCACCGGCCAGATCCCTTCGGGCGAATTCAGCGCCATGTAATTTGGCAGACCAACTGCTTGGGTTGGATTGAAGCAGTTGCGGGACTTCCCAGGGTGGTGGCACTTCGCGCGGTGCGGGTGCTGCTGCCATGGGGAGTGTTAACTGAACCGCAGGGGCGGGCAGGCAAAAAGGGCTCCCTTTGGGAGCCCTTTTTGTTGGGTGTGACCCGTCCTACCCGGCGTTGACACATGGACCTTTCAAAAAGGGCATGTGTCATGGAATCAAGTGTCAAACGCACGCAGCGCGACTACACGCTGGCCTTTAAGTTGGCGGTGGTG
>Ga0208124_100050_pt1 | contig 95588 bp, 94 predicted proteins | sample LakWasM104_HOW12_2_FD_183922 | JGI IMG/M metagenome (GOLD analysis project Ga0208124, IMG submission 183922) | Freshwater sediment methanotrophic microbial communities from Lake Washington under simulated oxygen tension - Sediment Metagenome... | ecosystem: Environmental > Aquatic > Freshwater >...
GTCATAATTCCACGCACCACCTACCGGCTCATTACCTTGCATTAGCACATCATATTTTTGACGCATTTTGCGATAAAAAAACTCCATGCGTAATTGCTTATTAGCTTTTGCCCAGTGTATAAAGTCTGCTTTGGAACACATAAAATGTGTGTCATCACGCACCACTAACTCCGTATTCATTTCTTTACACAGAGCAATTAAATCTTGCTCTATTCGATACTCACCAGGCTCACAAACAATCACTTTTTGTGGTTTTAATACGCTGATTTGCTGTGCCCACGCGGTTTTAAGTGTTGCAAAGTTGTGTTCACCTAACTTTAAATAGCTGCCTTGTAAGCCCCTTGAATATTGACGAACGAGCTCTTCATAGAAATGTCGCATGGCAGATAAAAATAAGACAATTCGTGCTTTGTGGCTCCAAACCTGAGTTGCTTCATGGCTCACCTCTGCCATGAAAATAGCATCTTGTGTATGATCAAAATCCTCTAATGCTGGATTATCAAGATTTAATTGGTCGCCCAATATTAAAATAAGGTGTCGTGTCATGGAATCGTTAGGTTGAGCGTTGATTAGAACTACTTGGCAGCTTTGCGGCACTTGTCAGAACAGTATTTGACCTCATCCCAGTTTTTGGCCCAAGATTTTCGCCACGTCATGCTCAAGCCGCATTGTGCGCAAATTTTGCTGGGCAAATTACTTTTATTGCCTTTAAATGTGTTTTTAATTTTCAACTGATAATTGCTGATTTACTCAGCAAGCACTTGACCATCTTTGTAAGTGGTTGTGGACTTAACGCTGCCATCTCTCGCCCAAGCGTATTCAACACCATCTTTTTTACCGTGTATGAAATTCGCTTCCAGCCTTTTTTGTCCGTTGTCGTACCACTGCGTAAACATTCCATGCTCTTGCCCTGCTTGGTAATGCGCCTCTAGTTTGAGCTGGCCATTTTCGTACCATTGGTTCCAAACACCATCTTCTTTATCATCAACATAGCTAGTTTGAATCTGCTTACTGCCATTGGGGTAATAAAAAATCTCCAAACCTTCTTTTTTACCTTTTTTAATATTTACTTCGTATTTTGGTTTGCCGTCTGCAAACGTCTCTACATGCTTCCCTGTAAATGCGTCATCAAAAAAAGTTTGTGCGCTAGCAATGCTGCAAACTACAAATAACATGATAGCGATTAAATTGACGTTTAATTTATACATAATTTAAATATCGAAAGAATTGAACACTTAGGATGCCAATGAGATTGAATTGTTCCCGCAGGTGCTAAATTTAGCCATTTGCGGGTTGTAATACAGTCAGTCACTTCAAAAATGAACGTCATCACAAAGTACTAGTCTACGTTAGGTGTAATACAACACTTTTTTATAAAGGATATTGTATGAAAATTTTACAAATTTTAGCATTAGCGGCTTTGACATTGGGCTTAACGCAAATGGCATATGCAAACCATGATGGTAAAGATGGCATGCATTGCGACCGTAAGCACGCCATGCAAGATGCTGACACCAACAAAGACGGTGTAATAAGCCACGATGAGTTTACCGCGGCACATCAAAAAATGGCAGATGAGATGTTTGCTAAAATGGATACCAATAAAGATGGCAAAATTGACCAAGCCGAGCGAGATGCAATGAAAGACAAAATGGGCATGCACTCCAAAATGAAAGACCACAAAATGGAGGATATGGCTAAATAGCCTGACTCATTCAGCCTGTACAAAGCCACAACTTAGATTGTGGCTTTTGTGTTTTTAGGCGGATAATTTATCAATTATTTATTAGAGGATTTAGCAATGACTTACCAAGTGTTAATTACGGGCGCCAATCGTGGCATTGGCTTGGAGTTCACTCAACAATATGCGCAAGATGGCTGGAATGTATTGGCTTGCTGTCGCGACCCTGAACACGCTAGCGCCTTGGGGGCTTTGGCAAAAGCGCATGCAAACATTCGCGTATTGCATTTAGATGTAGCAGATTTTGCACAAATTGATGCACTGGCTTTGCAATTAAAAAATGAAAAAGTTGATGTGTTAATCAATAACGCAGGCGTTTACCCTGAAAGTAGTTTGGGTGATGCGGATACCAACGATTGGCTAAACGCGTTCAAAATCAACAGCATTGCACCGCTAAAAATGGCCACAGCTTTTACTGCACATATTGCCAATAGTGAGCTTAAAAAGATTTCGACCCTTTCTAGCAGAATGGGCAGTATGAGCGACAACACTAGTGGCGGCAGTTACATTTATCGCAGTACAAAAACGGCTGTGAATATGGTGATGAAAAGTCTTTCGATAGACGTTCAATCTGTAGGCATTGCTGTGGTAACGTTACACCCAGGCTGGGTACAAACAGACATGGGCGGCAGTAATGCATTAATTGACGCCAAAACTAGCGTGGCAGGTTTGCGACAGGTGATTGAGAATTTGGACTTGATTAATACTGGGAAATTTATTGCTTATGATGGCAAAGAGATTGCTTGGTAGCACGGAGTCATTCTGTGCATAGCTAACAATTCAGTGCGCTGTTTCAATATTGTATGGATTCTTCGCTTCGCTCAGAATGACGGATATTTACAGATTTTTACTGTGATTTAAACGGTGCACGCTCTTCTAGCTCGTTAGTATAAGCAGCAATACCTTGCGATTCTTGTGTGACAAATGCCTGAATGGCATGTGCAAAATCAGGGTGTGCAATTTTGTGAAACGAGCAAGTTGGGCGTGGCTTAAAACCACGAGCTAACTTGTGTTCGCCTTGCGCCCCGCCTTCAAAATACTGAATATTTTCTGTTATGCAAAACTCTTGAGCTTGGTAATAACAAAGCTCAAAATGCAAATTAGGCACATATCTCAGCCCGCCCCAATAGCGACCGTACAGCGTAGTTTGATGATAAATATTCAGCGCAGCGGCTATTGGCTCACCCTCAAAATAGGCCAATACCAGCAAAATACTCTGCGGCATACTACGGCCAATTTTCTGAAAAAATTCTGGAGTTAAATAAGGCGTTGAGTGATGTTCAAGGTAAGTGTTTTCATAGCATTCGTAGAAGAACTGCCATTGCTCAGGTGTAATGTCTGCACCTTTGATGCGCTTACAAACCACACCAGAAGTAGTCACCTTTTTACGCTCCTGATGAATCTTTTTACGTTTATCATGACTGAGCGTCCGTAAGAAATCTTCAAAATCCGTAAAACTGTCGTTTTGCCATCTAAACTGCACACCGTTGCGCTGCAGCCAACCGGCTTGCTCAAGCGCTGCTGCAGAAACATCATCAGGGAAAAGCACATGCGCAGACGATAATTGATGTTTGTGCATAATTTCAGTAAACGCTTCAACCATCAACGCTTGTGTTTGTGGGTTATTTGCAATCAACCTCTGGCTAGTAATGGGCGTAAACGGAATCGCTGAAACTAATTTAGGATAATAATTCAACCCATTGCGCTGGTATGCCTCTGCCCAAGCCCAATCAAATACGTATTCGCCATAAGAGTGGCTTTTAATATATAGCGGCATTGCGCCCACTAATGTGCCATCATCATGCACCAGCATTGGGTAAGGCTGCCAGCCTGTTCCTTTGCCAACGGAGCCTGAACTTTCTAGCGCACTTAAAAACGCATGGCTGAGTAGTGGCATATCGCCTACTAAGGCATCCCAGCTTTGCGCATCAACTTGCTGGATGCTATCGGTGATTTCTAGAATCAAGCTCATTAATCGCTTATATTAAGCTGCAAAGAAAATGGTCAGACTGACTTGGGGAAGTAACGTTGAATACAACGTAATATTAGCTTGATAGCTAATAAGTGCGCTTTTTGGAGTTATTAGAGGCTTGCTTGCTTTTAGATTTTGTTGCTGCGGAGGCATCTGTTGCCTGTAACTTTTGCGCTTCTATCGCAGCTTCTGCAGCATTTCTTCGTTCAGCTGCCCGAGATTGCGCATCTTGGAGTTCTTCTAATGAAATAACACCGTCTTGATTCGTATCCACTTGACTAAAGAGCCTTGCGATTTGCGGCAGCTTTTCTGTAGCTTCTTGCCTATCAATGGTGCCGTCATTATCATTATCTGCATCTAGAAAGCGTTCTTTCAAGCTCTCTTGCATAGCCCGACGACGCTCTTCGATTCGGTCATGATCCTGGTCGACCGATTTGGCATAATCATCTAATGCCTTACGAATCTTTTCGCGATTCTCTGGGCTAAAATTAAGATTGAGCGTTTGTCGCATGCCATCGCCTGCGGCCTCTTCACCCGCTACTGGTCTATCAACACTGCCTGCTGCAATGAAATTGGTTTTGCCAGCAGCATCCACATTAAACGACATTCCAAAGCTCACGCACATAGCGATGCATGTGTACTTAACTGTTAAAATGCGTTTTGAAGTGAGATTAATCAATGCTTTAACTTTAAAATAAATAAGTTGAAAAACAAACCAGCCTAGCTTAATCGCATCATAATGAAGTACGATTGTTAACTGATTGTTTCACTGCACATTGAAATTGTAAATAATTGTAACGGTTAAAAACGCTCATTAATTACCCCTAAAACTAAGCTGAGTTTGCCTGATTTAATTAAGGCTTATTTTAAATTGACTCAATATAGCTTACACTTTGTAATGGTTTAGTATTCTGCTCATTTTGACAAAGCAATATTAAACTTAGTTTCATCATATTTGCACTAAAAGTCAATTTCAATTAACTGAATAACAACACGCGGACTAAATAACTATGGTTGATCAAAATAAAAAAATATTAGTAGTTGATGATGATGTGCGCTTACGTGAGTTATTGCAGCGCTACCTCACTGAGCAAGGCTTTACAGTGAAAGTGGCTTCAGATGCTAAAGAGATGGATGTGGTTTTAGCTGCAGAACCTATTGACTTATTAGTGCTAGATCTAATGTTGCCTGGTGAAGATGGTTTATCTATTTGCCGAAGAATACGTGGCTCTGGTACCTTGTTGCCGATTGTGATGCTGACCGCGCGCGGTGATGAAGTAGATAGAATTATCGGCTTGGAAATGGGCGCAGATGATTACTTACCAAAACCATTTAATCCACGTGAACTACTCGCTAGAATTAATGCAGTGATGCGTAGACACGAACGCTTGCAACCAAGTGCGCCTGCTGCGAATACCGATAGTGTGTCCATTGGTGAATTTGTATTTAATGCGTCTACACGCTCTCTGAGTAAAGACGGCGCTTCTGTCACTATTACCAGCGGCGAATTTGCCTTGCTGAAAGTATTTGTGGATCATCCCCGTCAACCGCTATCTCGCGATAGATTGATGCAGCTGGCACGCGGACGTGAGCTAGATGTATTTGACCGTAGCATTGATGTGCAAGTGTCTCGTTTACGCAAACTCATTGAACCTGATGCCGCACATCCACGTTATCTACAAACCATGTGGGGGTTCGGTTATGTGTTTATTCCGGATGGTGAAGTGGATTAAGACAAGCGTTGATTAACAGAAGTTAATTAAATAACGAAACGATTAATCTTGCATGAATTATTCGCCAGCGCCTTTGTCTATTCGAACCATTACTAATCAAAATATAGAACATTCAGTTTGAAATTCACTTTTCTACCTAGAACATTGCTAGCACGAGGCATGTTGCTTATTGCCTTTTTATTGGCTATTGGGCAAATTGCTTCATTGCAAATCTTTGAGTACTTTGAACGTGAACCCCGTGCAGAAGCCACTGCGCTGCAAGCGGTTACTGTAGTGAATTACACCCGTGCGTCGCTTATCGCATCGCAAGACAACCTCCGCCTAGCCCTGCTTTCTGAACTAACCGGTAAAGAAGGTGTGCGTGTTTATTATGCCGACTTTATGGAGGACATCGAGCCTCTGCCTCCTGACCCGTTTATCAACATGGTGGCTGAAAAGATTAGAGAACGATTGGGCGTAGAAACGATTATTACCGTCAATCACTATGGCGTTCAGGGCTTATGGGTAAGCTTTAATATCGGGCAAGATGATTTCTGGGTAGTCATTCCAAAACTGCATGTTGAACGTCGCTTTCCGTGGCAGTGGTTAGGTTGGGGTGCATTGATATTGCTGCTTTCACTAGCAGGTGGTTACTTTATCGCATTGCGGATTAATCGACCTATGCACTTATTAATGAATGCTGCGAATAGACTGCGTAAGGGCGAGCAGCCTGAAAAACTGCCTGAAGGTAGTTTTGCGGAACTGCGCGAAGTGAATGAAACCTTTAATAAAATGGCAGATTCTTTAGCTGAGCTTGATGCAGAAAGAACCTTAATCCTTGCAGGCGTTTCGCATGACATTCGTACGCCACTTGCGAGATTACGCTTAGCAGTGGAAATGTTGCCCGATGAGGGTTGTGGCAGCCTAAAAAATGGCATGATTCAAGACATTGCCGACATGGATAACATCATTCACCAGTTTTTAGACTTTGTGAAAGGTGTTGAAGGCGAACCCACACAAATGATTGACATCAACACCTTATTACAAGCGGTACATGATAGACAACTCCGCGCTGGGCGCGACTTGGTAGTGCAGTTAGCGCCCACTTACTTCATTCCCATCAAACCCTTGGCTATGCAACGCTTGCTGGACAATTTAGTAGGAAATGCCTACGCTTATGGCAAGGGACAGGCGCGAATAGCAGGCAAAGTCACGGCTGAACATATTGTCATAAGTGTGTTTGATAATGGCCCTGGAATTCCTGAAAGCCACTTACAAAAGCTGTTACGCCCATTTGAAAGACTAGATACCGCACGTAGCAATGCGGGGGGTAGCGGTTTAGGTTTAGCCATTGCAGACCGCATTGCTAAATTACATCACGGCAAACTAGAGTTAGTTAACCGACCAGAGGGCGGCTTAGAAGCACGACTAAGCATTCCAATTAAGAGCTAATCGTTATTTAAAAACTAACCGCTAGCGCGTTAATGCAGTTTTAACTTTAACAAGCGATCAAACTGTTCAATAGGCATAGGCTTGCCAAATAAGTATCCTTGAAAGTGCTGACAACCTTTATTTAACAAAAGTTCTTTCTGCGCTTCAGTTTCAACACCCTCAGCAATCACTTCAAAGCCTAAACTGCCCGCCATGGCAATAATAGTGCGTACAATAGATCTATCATTGCTATCAGTAACAAGATCGCGGACGAATGATTGATCAATTTTGAGTTGATTTAAAGGCAGCATTTTTAAATACTGTAAAGACGAATAACCTGTACCAAAATCATCTAGAGAGAATTGCACGCCAATAGTTTCCAGAGCAATCATAGAAATGACGATGTTATCGACATTTTCAAGCAGAATGCTTTCGGTCAGTTCTAATTTAAGATGTTTCGGCTTAATATTGTATCTACTCAGTGTAGCTTGAACTTGCCGCACAAAATCTGCTTGGCTAAACTGCTTGGCGCTTACATTCACAGATAAGGTTAAATTATTTGTCGATTTATGCTTTTGCCAAACCTCAAGCTGCGCGCAAGCAGTATCAAGAACCCATTGTCCAATAGGTAAAATCAAACCCGTTTCTTCTGCAAGCGGAATGAAGTCTAGCGGAGAGATCATGCCGCGTTCTGGATGTATCCAGCGAATTAAAACCTCTGCGCCTAATGGACGGGCTGATTGATCGACCTGAACTTGGTAATACAATTGAAGCTGCTTGTTTTCAAGGGCTTTGCGAAGCTCTACTTCTAGTGTGGCTCGAACATTAAAGGCCTCTTGCATTTTCGGGTCAAAGAAGCATAGCGTATTCCGTCCAGCTTTCTTAGCCTGATACATAGAAATATCAGCCTGTTTCAAAAGATCAGCTATCATCAACTGATTACCTTCAAACATCGTCACACCAATACTAGAGGTATTGTGATAATGATGTGAGCCAAGTAAGTATGGCTGGTTAAGTGCAGCTAAAATTTTATCCCCCAGCACCTCTGCTGCGGCCGCTGCATCCAATACATCATTACTGAGGTCTTCTAATAAAACGACAAACTCATCGCCACCAAGGCGCGCGACAGTATCACCTTCACGAACATTAATAGTCAACCTCTCTGCAACCTGTTGCAGTAATAAATCACCTATATCGTGCCCTAGCGTGTCATTCAGCGTCTTGAAGTTATCTAGGTCTATAAGTAATAATGCGCCAATTTGAGAAGTACGTGCGCTAGAGGCTATCGCTTGTTTGAGCCTATCATTGAAAAGTTGTCGATTAGGTAGCTGTGTGAGTAAGTCATGAAAAGCAATATGGAGAATCTTATCAGCGGCGGCCTTTCGCTCAGTAATATCGACATGAGAACCAACATAGTGGGTAACGATACCATCTTTACCTTTAACTGCAGAAATCGAGAGCAAGTTATAAAGTAATCGACCAGTCTTATGTCGATTTACAATTTCACCCTGCCATGATCCCGTCGTATTAATCTTATGCCAAATCTCATCATAAAAAGCTTGATTCTGCGAACCAGACCTCAGTAACTTAGCCGTTTTACCCACAGCCTCTTCTGCGGTGTAGCCAAAAATCTCGGTAAAGGCTTTATTTACCCTGAGGATATTTAATGTAGCATCCGTGATCATCACTGAATCTTGAGACTCAAACGCTACTGCCGCAATCTGTAAATTAATCTCAGCTTGCTTACGCTCGGTAATATCTTGCACAGTGCCATGTAGAAAAGCCACCCGTCCATTTTCATCACACTTTGCTTTACCTCTAGCGGTTATCCACCGATGCTCGCCATCTGGGCGAACAACCTCTGCATCACAATCATAGGCTGCACCTTTAGCAAGCGCTTCATTGACTGCGGCTGAGAGTTGTATCCAGCTCTCAGCAGTAAAGTATTGCTCAACCTGATGATAATTAGCAGGTGGATCATTCGGATTCAGCCCGTAGATAAGATAAACCTCTTCCGACCACACATGAGTATCTGTGATGACGTCCCATGACCAATCGCCAATCATCGCTAAACGATGAGCCTCTTTTAATCGCGCTTCACTCATTTGCAAGCTTTCATTTTTGCGCTTCATCTCAGTAATATCTAGCGAGATACGGCAGATGAATTCGGCTTTGCCTGAGGCATTCAATACTGGAAAAATAGTTGTCATAAAGTCACGAAGCTGACCTTCAACTGGCAGGTGCTCCTCTATGGAGTGACGCTTTAAGCTCTCCAATATCATGGAATCGTTTTTACTTAAGTTGTTTGCAATATCTTCTGGATATAAATCAAAATCAGTCTTTCCTATAATGTCTTCTTCAGTGAGGCGATGAATACGCTGTAAATTCGGATTTGCCAGCACGTAGCGTCCATCCGTATCTTTTAAGCTAAGCACCGCTGGAGAGCAATTAACAATCGTACTAAGTTTGAAGTCACGATCTAACAACGCGACTTGCGCCTGTTTAAAGGCCGTAATATCACGTGAGATACCAAATACGCCAATCACATTTCCTGCAGCGTCAAACATTGGCCCTTTAGTCACATCAAAAACGATAGCCTTACCATCGAGTGAGACCACGCTTTCCTCATGACTCTGAGTCTGCCGCCCTTTCATAACCTGCTGGTCTCGCATCATCACGGTCTGAGCTGAACTCTCGGGAAAAAGAAAGCGATCGTCTTTTCCCAATATTTCAGCCATAGACTTGCCAACAAAGTTTGCGGCTGCCTGATTGATAATCAGATAGCGCCCTATTTTATCTTTCACAAAAACGGCATCTCTTGTACCAGATACCGCGACATTCAGCAGTTTGAGGTTTCTTTCAGCTCTAGCATGCATGCGCATCAACATCTCACTAGAAATGCTAACGATTAAGCCATTAACAATAAGGCTGCTCCACTGTATTAACTCGTATTTATCAGCAATTTTTAGGGTGTGTAAAGGCTGAATCAGTAAATAATCTGTGCCGAGTGCCGCTAAGATGGTAGCCAAAAGACCTGGCCCAAAACCACCAAGTAATGCGCTTAGCATAATGGGGAATATGAACAATATCATGAGTGGTCGATGATCAGCATTCAGCCCCATGCTCATGCGTATAAATAACATCAACAAAGTGATGACAATAGCAAATGCGTACGTAAGCCAAGCTGACCTACGCTCAAGAAAGGCGCCAGAAAACACTAAGTCTTGCAAGCGTTCATGACTCGCGTGATTCAATTCAGGCATCGCACGTAAGGCGAAGAAAAATCCTAAAGCAGAGGCCAATACAAAGAATACCCCTTTTGCTGTCGACAGCCATAAAATAGAATTAACGTCGGTAAAGATTGATAGCAACTGATCCGACAAAAATATCCATAGCAACGCCAGCACGAAGTAGCTAATTGTAACGAGCAGAATATACCGATTACGAAGTAACATTATTGTCATGCAGACCAAATATTAAGACGTGAATATTATCAGTAAATACAGGTAGTGAAAATTACTAGGAAAGGGGAATAAACCCCTCAAACTCTCGATTTGTATTGTAACTTGATGCCTAATTAATTAGCACCCGGTTCAAACCAATTCAAACGTTCACGCAACTGAACAACTTCACCGATAATCGTCAAACAAGGCGCTTTGATTTGCGCCTCTTTTACTTTCACAGCTAAATCTTTCAGCGTTGCCACAACTACGCGTTGCTTTTGCGTCGTGCCTTGCTGAACCACTGCAGCAGGCATATCTGGCGATACACCATGGGCAATCAACTGTTCGCAAATCTTTTCCATTCCAACCAAACCCATGTAAATCACAACGGTTTGGCGTGGGCGCGACATTGCAATCCAATCTAGGTCGACAGTACCTTCTTTTAAATGTCCTGTGATGAATAGGCAGGCTTGCGCATAATCTCGATGGGTAAGCGGAATACCAGCATAGCTAGAAACACCATTGGCTGCCGTAATGCCAGGCACTACTTGAAATGGAACGCCACGTTGCATCAAGGTTTCAATTTCTTCACCGCCGCGCCCAAAAATAAACGGATCACCACCTTTTAAGCGCAGTACGCGTTTACCTTCTAGTGCTAGTCTAGCCAATAACTCGTTAATCTCTTCTTGTGGAAGCGTATGCTGATCGCGCGACTTACCTACATAAATAAGTTCTGCATCACGGCGTACCAACTCCATTACCTCTGGGCTGACTAACTTATCGTACACACAAACATCACATTGCTGCATGAGGCGTAAGGCTCTAAATGTGAGTAAATCTGGGTCGCCAGGACCCCCACCGACTAAATAGACCTCACCGTGATGTTTAGGATCAGCTTTATCAGACAACACATCATCTAGCGCCCTTCTTGCCGCCTCATCTTGTCCAGACAAAATACGTTCGACAATCGGCCCTTGCAGCACACCTTCCCAAAAGATACGACGTTGCTGCGTAGTGGTAAATTTCGCTTTAACTTTGTCTCTAAATTCACCAGCGATTTCTGCAATACGCCCATAACTTGCAGGCAGCATGGTTTCAATTTTAGTACGAATATAGCGCGCCAATACTGGAGCATTACCTTCACTTGAAATAGCAATCACGATGGGCGACCTCTCAACGATGGATGCCATCGTGAAGGTGCATAAAGCCGGTGAGTCAACCACATTCACTGGAATATTAAGCGCCTTGGCGGCAAGTGAAACAGCCGTATTTACAGACTCATCATCCGTAGCTGCAATCACCAAGCATGCGCATTCAAGCTGGCTTGGCTCAAAGTTTGCCTTGATATGAGTGATTTTCTTTGCACTCACCAAGTCACTTAACTCATGGCATATTTCAGGCGAATATAGCACCACAGCCGCATTCGCTTTCAGCAGCATTGTGACTTTACGTGCAGCCACATCGCCACCGCCAATGACAACACAACGACGGTTAGTAATATTAATAAAAATTGGAAGTGCTTGCATGCCTAGCCTTTAATGCCTTGATTAACTGAATACGCTACTTAATACATTACGAATTAATGAGTGACGAAGAGTCACCTACTCTTTTAGCACCATATCGATACATAACACTGCTGCCATAACCAGCACACGCGCCGCATCATTAGCGGCAACGCTGTTATCAATGGTCAGCATATAATTATCTGCGCTGGTAAACAGCTCTTTACCTAAACCAGCCCATTTCTTTGAAACGTTAGCGAGCTCTTTTTCGCCCTTCATAAACCTAAAATCCCAGCTGGTCCACTTGCCTTGTAGTGTGCAAATTACCGTTCCTTGCGCATCTAGCACATCAAACTTACCACCTATCGAAAAAAACTTTCTGCTGAATGTTCCGGCTAATTTACCTAACTCATCAAACACTTCTACTCTTGAATCGAATATAGAAAAACCACGTTTCACGCTTAGAATATTTTTACCTTCTGGCGTACGCACTTCTACGTCAAAAGGTGTCATGCGTTTGTAATCGGTAAAGCGAAAAATCTTGGTAAAAATGCCAAGATTAGGTTCGCGGCACTCTATGATTTTTTGATTAGTGCTAGGGTCATAAATATCGTAATTGTTAGCGGCTTTAAACATACCCACTTGTTCTTTAACAAAAAATAGATTGCTACGAAGCACTGCGTGCATAGTTGACCTTGAAAAGTTAAGCAAAACGTAATTTTAAAGGATTAAGAAGTTAGCGCATACTTAAATCGTCAGCAGCACATTGATTAGGCTTTTAGAAGACCAAGGTAATTACCACTAAGCGTAGCAAAATGCGTTAAAATTATGCTTTACAAACGCATGCGGCTGTTGAAAAACAACCTTGAAAAAATAGCCTTGAAAACCACTGAAAATAAATTAGATTCGCTTACATCAATCAGCAGTTCACCCAAAAAAGTGTTCATTAAAACTTTTGGGTGCCAAATGAACGAGTATGACTCATCGCGCATGGCAGATATGCTCAATGCGACCGACGGCATGGTGGAAACGCTCACCCCTGAAGATGCAGATGTGATACTGCTCAACACTTGCTCCGTGCGTGAAAAAGCTGAAGATAAAGTATTTAGCCATCTTGGACGATTCATCCCACTTAAAAAAGCTAATCCAAATCTGGTGATTGGCGTGGGCGGCTGTGTGGCAAGCCAAGAAGGCGACAACATCATTAAACGTGCGCCGTATGTAGACGTAGTATTTGGTCCACAAACTTTGCACCGCCTGCCTGACATGATTAAAAGCAGCCAATCTAGCGGTGTATCTCAGGTAGATATTAGTTTTCCTGAAATTGAAAAATTTGACCATTTGCCTCCGCCACGCATAGAGGGTGCCAGTGCTTTTCTCAGCATTATGGAAGGTTGCAGTAAGTATTGCAGCTTCTGCGTGGTGCCTTACACACGCGGTGAAGAAGTCTCGCGTCCGTTTGAAGCTATTTTGACTGAAGCCGCACAACTGGCTGAACAAGGCGTGAAAGAGATCACGCTACTCGGGCAAAACGTGAATGCTTACCGCGCTCAATATAATGACCTAGAAACTGATTTGGCGATGTTGATTGAATATATCGCTGAAATTCCACAAGTCGAACGTATACGCTTTACCACTAGCCACCCTAATGAAATGAATCAGCGGCTTATAGATTGTTTCGCTAACATTCCAAAACTAGCGGTGCAATTACATTTACCTGTGCAAGCTGGCAGTGACCGCGTGTTGATGGCTATGAAACGCAACTATACTGCGTTGCAATTCAAATCCACTATACGTAAATTGCGCGTAGCAAACCCTAACCTTACTTTCACTTCAGATTTTATCGTGGGCTTTCCAGGGGAATCAGAAGCGGAATTTGAAGCCACAGCAAAACTCATGCAAGACGTAGGTTTTGATTACAGCTTTAGCTTTTTATACAGCCCACGTCCGGGCACACCAGCCTCTTACCTCGCTGACGAAACTTCACAAGAAGTAAAATTAGCGCGATTAACAAAGCTACAAGCGATTAACGAAGAGTTAGGTAAAAATATCAGCACGCTAATGTTGGGCACCATTCAACGCGTACTGATTGAAAGCGCCTCATGGAAAAACGCCAATGAGCTAGCAGGCAAAACCGACAACAATCGTATTGTCGACATTGTCGGAGATGAAAGCCTAATCCAAAAATTCGTGAACGTGCGCATTACCGATGTGAGCAACCCTAAACGCTTACGCGGTGAAATTATTTAATTATTGAAATTTGAGTCGCAATGGAAATCAACCTAACCCCAGAAGACAACACACGTTTAGCCAATCTATGCGGCGTGCTTGATGAAAATATCAAGCAAATTGAAGATGCGCTAGAAGTACAAATCGCAAGACGTGGTGCGCATATGCGCTTCACGGGCGATGTTCACAATATGCGCTTGGCTGTGCAGTTGATTGAGAGCTTTTATATTCGTGCTAAAAATCCAATTGGTCTAGATGAGATTCAACTTGGCTTAGTCGAAATTAATAAACTACAGCCTGAAGATGTAGCTACTTCAAATGCCCCAGTTTTAATGACACGCCGCACAGAGTTACATGGCCGCACGCCTAGACAGATTGCCTATTTGCAGCAGATTCAAGACCATGACATTACTTTTGGCATAGGCCCTGCAGGTACAGGTAAAACCTACTTAGCCGTTGCCAGTGCAGTAGATGCGATGAGTCGAGACCGAGTAAAACGTATTGTTCTAGTACGCCCTGCGGTAGAAGCTGGCGAAAAACTAGGCTTTTTACCTGGCGACTTAAACCAAAAAGTTGATCCTTATTTGCGCCCTTTATACGACGCGCTATATGATTTAGCGGGCTACGACACCGTGAATAAAATGTTTGAACGTGGTGCAATTGAAGTCGCGCCTTTAGCCTACATGCGCGGCCGTACACTCAACCAAAGCTTTATCATTTTAGATGAAGCACAAAACACCACGCCTGAACAGATGAAAATGTTTTTAACGCGTATTGGCTTTGGCACTAAAGCTGTGATTACCGGCGACGTAACGCAAATTGACTTACAACGCCATCAAAAAAGCGGCTTGGTCGAAGCACAAAAAGTGTTAAAAGACATCAAGGGCATCGCCATGACGCACTTTTTATCTGCCGACGTAGTACGCCATCCATTGGTACAAAAAATCGTCAATGCGTATGAAGAATACGAGAAAAATAACGAGAAATAAAACCTTACAGTTAGTAAAGTATAATTGATTTTCCATTTGAAGATTTAGGTTTAAAAATGACGCCCAATAAATTTAGTAAATTGATGCAGCGCGGACTTGGTTATGTTGAACAAACCGTGTTAATTACCATTGCATTTGCCACTATTTTTGCGGTATTTCAGGCAATTACGCATATCTGGCTGGCTGGCGCGATTACAGTGGGTGATTTGCTATTGCTATTTTTATACCTAGAAGTCATGTCTATGCTCAACCACTACCTTGGCTCTGGTAGCCTGCCAGTGCGCTATCCGCTATATATCGGTATAATTGCTCTGGCGCGATTTTTGGTATTGGAAGTCGCAGAAATTGACGCTTGGCGCATGTTTGCGCTATCAGGCTCAATTTTCTTGATTGCGATTGCCATTCTCATCATCCGCTTCGGTCATGTGCGCTATCCGTATGTAGATTGCCCGACGCAGCAATCAAATAACAATTGAAACTGACTTAGCTGGAGGATTTTAACAAAATGAAATCTGATTCGGTGGAAGAAAAACTACATCAAGACAAGCTTCAGAAAAACTACAATGAGATAACCTCTTTTATAATATTTGCAATAATCATCGCTTTTGTATTGTTTATAAAATGGGTTATTTATCATTAAGTTACTTTAAAAATCCTCAATATGCCAAAAATTAAACTCGCAGTTCAATACGCATCAACCTTAAATGATTTACCCAGCAGATCACAGTTTAGACTATGGGCTAAAGCCGCTATTCGGGTTGATACCGAAGCGACGATAAGAATCGTCGATGAAGCTGAAGGCCGCGAGCTTAACAAAGCTTACCGTGGCAAAGATTATGCGACAAATGTGCTGACGTTTCCGCTCACTGAAGAGCCGCATTTGATGGGGGACATTATCATTTGCGCACCAGTAGTTGCCGCAGAAGCGCTCGCGCAAAACAAGCCACTTGAAGCTCATTATGCACATTTAACAGTGCATGGCATTTTACATTTGCATGGCTATGACCATGAAACTGAAGCGCAAGCAGAGCTCATGGAAGGTTTAGAGACTGCAATTATCACAAAATTAGGGTATGCTAATCCCTATCTCATTACATAGGACGCCACTAATGGCTGCCGAGTCGGAAAAACCTAGCAACAAACCCACTAACCATAAGTTAAATAACAAGCCAAGCTTGTTGGAACGCCTCAGTCACTTTTTATTACGTGAACCTGAAGACCGCGAACAACTTGTAACGCTACTGCACGGCGCTTACGAAAACAGCTTGATGGATGCAGACTCACTCGCAATGATAGAAGGTGTGTTGCAAGTCAGTGAAATGCAAGTGCGTGACATCATGATTCCACGCTCTCAAATGGATGTCATCGACATCACAGATCCTCCTGAAACATTCATCCCTCACGTCATTGAAACTGCTCACTCACGCTTTCCTGTCATTGAAGATGACAAAAATGATGTCATCGGCATATTACTAGCCAAGGATTTATTACGCTATTACGCAGGTGAAGACTTTGAAGTGCGCGACATGCTTCGCCCAGCTGTATTTATCCCTGAATCTAAACGCTTAAATATTTTGCTTAAAGAGTTTCGCAGCAACCGTAACCATATTGCCATTGTTGTCGATGAGTACGGCGGCGTAGCAGGCATGGTCACTATTGAAGATGTGCTTGAGCAAATCGTCGGTGATATTGAAGATGAATACGATTACGACGAAGATGAAGACAACATCATTCAAAATGCAGACGGACAGTATCGCGTAAAAGCACTGACAGAAATTGCAGATTTTAACGAAGTTATCGGCACAGATTTAAGCGATGAAGAGTTTTCCACCATTGGTGGCTTAGTGGTGCATCAATTCGGTCGTTTACCAAAGCGAGATGATGAAATTACATTAAGCGGATTGAGATTTAGAGTGCTTCGTGCAGATAGCCGTCGCTTACATACCGTGATGGTGGAAGTGTTAGCTGACACTAATGATGAAGACTGACCTCAAAATCAGATAGTAAATAAAAAAGGGCTTTTAAGCCCTTTTTTATTTAAGACTGATGCAAATGATTACTTTTTCAATGCATCACGAATTTCACGTAACAACAGAATATCATCTGGTGTAGGCGCTGGCGGTGCTGGTGGTTCTGCTTTTTTCATTCTATTCATCATTTTAACCATTTGAAAAATCACAAAAGCTAAAATCAAAAAGTTAATAGAAATCGTCAGAAAGTTACCATAAGCGAGTACTGAACCCGCTTTTTTAGCATCAGCTAGAGACAAACCAGCAGCCTGTCCACTAAGCGCAACGTACATATTTGAAAAATCTACATTGCCAATAATTTTTCCGATAATAGGCATAATAATATCGCCGACCATTGAATCAATAATCTTACCAAAAGCACCGCCGATAATCACACCGACAGCTAAATCCATTACATTGCCTTTTAAGGCAAATTCTTTAAACTCAGATGCCATGCTCATACGTTTCTCCCATAACATTAAAGGTAATCAATTGAATAATTGTTGTAGCAGCCCGTAATATAGGTTCTAAATGTATTTCATGTCAATCAACACAATATATTCACAGCATTTACATTGTAATTTTTTGTTATCTGGCGCTATCAAGCTACAATTCAGCCCATGCAAATAATCACAAAAAATAGATACCTCAGGTCACTCACAGTTTTTCTACTTGGCGCCTTATGCGTGCTTGGTTTTGCGCCATTCTATTTTTATCCCGCCAGCGTTTTATCACTTATAGGTTTATTCTACTTTTGGCATCAGGATTACACACCGAAGCAAGCAGCCATATCAGGCTTTATCTACGGTCTAGGATTATTTAGCACAGGTATTTATTGGATTTATATCAGCCTGCACGACTTTGGCAATATGCCCAGTGCGGCGGCTGGTTTAGCTACATTTTTGTTATGTGCATTTATGGCCTTATTCACGGCTCTGGTCGGTGCATTAAGTGTAAAAATCTCAAAGCCTCAATCCTCACAATTGCTCATCAGCATACCTATATTTTGGGGATTGGCTGATTGGACACGTAGCTGGATTTTTACTGGTTTTCCGTGGCTCACCATGGGTTACAGCCAAGTGCCGCATAGCCCACTGGCAGGCTACTTGCCGATTATCGGCGTATATGGCGTATCGATGATAACGGTGTTTATTGCGAGTTTGATTGGCTATTGGCTTGCTAAAAAACCTGCATCAGCGATTTGGAAGCGTAACTCTATTGCACTATTAATGCTCATTTTAGTGGCTGGTAGCCTATTAAAACTGGTTGAATGGACTGCGCCAACATCCAAACCAATCTCAGTGGCGTTACTACAAGGCAATATTGCGCAAGATATCAAATGGTCGCCTGAAGTAGCTGAACACACTTTAAGCCTATACCTTCGCATGGCAGAAGCGAGCAAAGCAAAACTCATCATCATGCCGGAAACAGCCATGCCCGTGCTTTCCAGCCAAATTCCGCAAGAGCTGATCGTGCGCTTGCAAACTCATGCGGTTAAAAATCAAGGCGCAATTTTAGTCGGCGCGGTTGAGCACGAAAATGATGAGTATTTCAATAGTGTATTAAGTATTGATGGTGGCAAATCTGAAGTTTATCGCAAGTCACATCTTGTGCCTTTTGGGGAGTTTATCCCATTAAAGGTCGCTTTTGGCTGGATTTATCGCGATTTACTCAATATGCCACTCAGTGATTTAACGAGAGGTAGCATTCACCAACAACCCATGAATATCGCGGGTGAAAAAGTTGCCATCAACATTTGTTATGAAGACGTATTCGGCGAAGAAATCATCCGTCAACTACCTGCCGCCACGCTCCTAGTGAACGCTAGCAATGATGCTTGGTATGGACAATCCAACGCGGCATTTCAACACATGCAATTCTCACAAGCTCGCGCTTTAGAAACTGGTCGCACCGTTTTACGTGCCACCAATACTGGCGCTACCGCCATCATCGACCCGCATGGCAATGTATTAGCCCATGCACCACATTTTACTGAAACTACGTTGAATGGCATGGCACAAGGTTACAGTGGCAGTACGCCTTATGTACGTTGGGGCAACTGGCTGTTTCTGATTATTTGCCTGATTGGCCTCACCGCTATCTGTTTGCCCAATTTTTTGGCAAGTAAGCGTAAAACAAAGTAAAATCACTACTTTCTTAAATACTACGATTTAAAGCCGTACGACTTAAATCTATTAGACTAGAACCATTTAGAATCGAACCTTAGAATCAAACCATGGCACTCACTTTTCAACAAATCATTCTCACCCTGCAAAACTACTGGAGCGATAAAGGTTGTGCATTGCTGCAATCTTACGACATGGAAGTTGGCGCGGGCACTTCCCACACGGCGACCTTCTTACGTTCATTAGGCCCAGAGCCATGGAAAGCGGCTTACGTACAACCAAGCCGCCGCCCAAAAGATGGCCGTTATGGTGAAAACCCTAACCGCTTGCAACATTACTACCAGTTTCAAGTAGTGTTAAAGCCAGCGCCAGCAGATATTTTAGAGTTGTATTTAGGCTCACTTGAAGCACTTGGGTTTGATTTAAAAAAGAACGACATTCGCTTTGTTGAAGATGACTGGGAAAATCCAACGCTAGGCGCATGGGGGTTGGGTTGGGAAGTTTGGTTGAATGGTATGGAAGTCACACAATTCACCTACTTTCAACAAGTCGGCGGCATTAACTGCAAGCCGATTACAGGTGAAATTACCTATGGCTTAGAGCGTTTGGCGATGTATCTACAAGGCGTAGACAACGTTTACGACTTAACTTGGACAGATGGTTTGAGCTACGGTGACGTCTATCTGCAAAATGAAAAAGAACAATCAACCTACAACTTTGAACACTCAGATGCTGACTTCTTGTTTACTGCATTCACGGCACATGAAAAACAAGCATTGCATCTCATTGAAGAAAAACTCTCACTACCTGCTTACGAGCAAGTGCTAAAAGCTGCTCATACCTTCAACTTGCTAGATGCACGTGGCGCGATTTCTGTTACAGAACGCGCAGGCTATATTGGTCGCATCCGCAACCTTGCCCGTTCAGTCGCCGCAGGCTACTTGGAAAGCCGCGCCAGACTTGGCTTTCCTATGGCACCAAAAGATTGGGCAGATGAAGTATTAACAGAATTAGCTAAGAAAGCCGCAGCATGAGTACGCAAAATTTATTAGTAGAATTATTCGTAGAAGAACTACCGCCGAAAGCCCTGAATAAACTAGGCGAGGCATTTTCAAACGTATTGTTTGAAACACTGAAATCACAAGGGTTAGCATCAGAAGGCTCCGCTGCAACAGCTTTTGCGTCGCCACGTCGCCTTGCTGTGCATGCAACAAATATACTAGCAGTCGCGCCTGATAAAACTTCTACACAAAAACTCATGCCTGTAAGTGTGGGTTTAGATGCTAATGGCAACCCAACACCAGCCTTAATCAAACGTTTAAACGGTATGGGCTTGGATGAAAGCGCTGTCGCAAATTTAACCAAGCAAGCCGATGGCAAAAATGAAGCTTTGTTTTTAGATGTTTTGCAAAAAGGCGTTTCGCTTAAAGATGGCTTGCAAAGCGCATTGAATGAAGCAATCTCAAAACTGCCGATTCCAAAAGTGATGACTTACCAATTAGCCGATGGCTGGACGAGCGTGAACTTTGTGCGCCCTGCGCATAGCTTAGTGGCACTTCATGGCAATGAAGTGATTGCAGTTACAGCCCTTGGTTTAACTGCTGGTAATGCTACCCAAGGTCACAGATTTGAAGCTGCAGTTTCCCCAGTTGTGTTAAAAAATGCCGATAGTTATGCAGAGCAATTAAAAACTGAAGGCGCAGTCATTGCCAGCTTTGCTGAACGCCGTGCAGAAATCGTACGCCAACTCAATGCTGCCGCAGCAAAACAAAACCTAAAACCCATTGAAGATGATGCCCTTTTAGATGAAGTTACCGCACTGGTGGAGCGTCCAAATGTATTACTCGGTCAGTTTGAAGAAATTTACCTAGAAGTACCGCAAGAATGTTTGATTTTGACCATGAAGGCAAATCAAAAATACTTCCCGCTACTGGATGCCAATGACAAACTAACTAATAAGTTTTTGATTGTCTCTAATATCAGTCCAGATGATGCCAGTGCTGTCATCGGCGGTAATGAGCGTGTTGTTCGCCCACGATTAGCCGATGCTAAGTTTTTCTTTGATCAAGACCGTAAGAAAACTTTGGAAAGCCGCTTAGAAGGTTTAAATAAAGTGGTTTACCACAACAAGCTTGGCTCTCAAGGTGAGCGCAATATTAGAGTGGTTAAAATTGCTGCTGAAATCGCAAAACAGTTAGGTGATAGCAACTTTGTCTCTAAAGTTGAAAAAGCTGCTCGCTTATCTAAAACGGATTTAGTGACGGATATGGTTGGTGAGTTCCCAGAATTACAGGGCATTATGGGACGCTACTATGCGCAGTATGAAGGCTTAGATGACGATGTGGCTTTTGCGATTGAAGACCATTACAAGCCTCGCTTCGCTGGCGATGCATTGCCGCGCAACCAAGTTGGTGTTTGCGTCGCATTAGCTGATAAATTAGAAACTTTAGTTGGCTTATTTAGTATTGGCGAAAAACCAACAGGTGACAAAGACCCATTTGGTTTGCGTCGCCAAGCACTTGGCGTTATTCGAATGCTAATAGATGGCGAGCTACCAATACAGTTTAACTCGCTCATTCAAATGGTGTTATCTCAATTTAATGGTGACAGCAATGCTGCTCAATCTGTTCAAGAGTTCAGTTTAGACAGATTGGCAGTTAACTTAAAAGAGCAAGGCGCCAGCCCGCAAGAAGTAGATGCTGTGCTAGCACTCAACCCTCAGTTATTGAGTGAAATTCCGCAACGACTCACTGCTGTTCGTGCATTCTCTTCACTAGATGAAGCCCCTGCCCTAGCCGCCGCCAACAAACGCGTTGGTAACATTCTGAAAAAAGTTGAAGGCGAAGTAAAAGCTGAAGTTAACGCTAACTTACTTCAAGAACCTGCCGAAATCGCACTTAATGATGCACTTAGCAAAGTCAAACCTACAGCCGATAAGCTATTTGAAAGTGGTGATTACACTGCTTCACTTAAATCACTCGCAGCTTTAAAAGCACCAGTTGATGCATTCTTTGACAACGTCATGGTGAATGCTGACGATCCTGCACTTAAAGCAAATAGACTAGGTCTACTGGCAACGCTGCACCAAGCCATGAACCGCGTTGCAGATTTATCTAAACTAGCTAGTTAACCAACAAAGCGAGCCACCCATGAAACTAGTGATTCTAGATAGAGACGGCGTCATCAATCAAGATTCTGCCAATTTCATCAAAAGTCCAAATGAGTGGATTTCGATTGCAGGTAGCCTAGAGGCGATTGCCTTGCTGAATCAGTCTGGCTTTAGAGTGGCGGTGGCGACTAATCAATCTGGTATTAGTCGCGGTTTGTTTGATATGACTACACTCAATAGCATTCATGACAAAATGCATAGAGAGCTAGCCGTTGTAGGTGGGCGAATCGATGCGATATTTTATTGCCCTCATGCGGCGGATGAACATTGTCATTGCCGCAAACCTGATACGGGCATGATAGAAGAAATTGGCTTACGCTTTTCAATGGAATTGGATGGTGTGCCTGCTGTTGGCGATGCGCTACGTGATTTACAAGCTTTTGCCAGCGCTGGTTGTCAGCCTATTTTAGTGCTTACAGGTAAGGGTGAAGCCACTTTAGCGGCATCAAAACAAAACCCTGAAAAAGCCTTACCACCAAACACTTGGATTTGCGCAGATTTAGCAGAAGCTGTGCAGCGCATTGTCACCGATCTAGACTAAATCTAAACACACGGCTAAACACTCTCGAAAGTCAGTATGCTATTTTTGCGTTCTTTGTTGTTTTTTATCGGCCAAGTCATTACCGCGCCAATCTTCACGCTAGTTGCCCTACTCGCCATGCCGCTTAACCCGATATTGCGTAACGATTTAATCTCAGGCTGGGCACGCAGTATGTTGTGGTGGCTAAAAGTCACTTGTAACATTCGCCATGAAATTACGGGCTTAGAAAACATCACAGATTCACCTACCATCGTGTTGTCTAAGCATCAGTCCGCTTGGGAAACATTGGCTTTTCAAGCCATTTTCCCAACCCAAGTTTACGTGCTAAAACGTGAATTATTATGGATTCCAATTTTTGGCTGGGGCTTAGCAATGTCATCGCCTATCGCCATTGACCGCAGCGCTGGTCGTGAAGCGCTTAAAAAATTAGTGGCAAACGGTCAGGCTAGATTGAGCCGTGGATTTTGGGTAGTCATATTTCCAGAAGGCACACGTATTACTCCAGGTGAACGCAGTAAATATCACATTGGAGGGGCATGGTTGGCAACGCATACAAAAACTCAAGTGCTACCAGTTGCACACAATGCAGGTGAATATTGGGCTAAAAACACGTTCATCAAAAAACCTGGCGTGATTAAAATGCATATCGGCAAGCCGATTCTGACTGCTGGCTTGAAAGCAGATGCATTAAATCATCAAGTAGAAAGCTGGATTGAAGCTGAGATGCTCACATTAAATTAATGAGCCACTCCCTCACATTACCCTCTGGCGACCAATTACATTACCAGCTAGAACGCCGCCAACGCCGCACTGTAGGCTTAAAAATCACCCAAACGGGCTTGGTCATACATGCCCCTAAACGCATTTCACAATCGCAGCTTGAAGACATCATTGTGCAAAAGGCTGATTGGGTACTTAGAAAACTCGCCTCCGTCACCGCCAATAGAATTCCAGAAATACAGTGGCAACATGGCGAACAGCTACTATTTTTAGGTAACGCGATTACGCTAACAATTGAGCACAATGCTCGTTCAAAAGCGGTGGAGTATGAACCAGGTATTTTGCAATTGGCGATGCCCAATCAAGATAAAATGTTAGTCGCGCGCAAAGTGGTTCACTGGTACAAAAAGCAGGCAATCACTGACTTTACAAGGCGATTAGAGATTTTCTCAAGCAAGTTGGGCGTTAAATTCACATCGCTCACTTTATCCAATGCGGCCTCACGTTGGGGAAGCTGCAACTCAAAAAAAGAGATTCGGTTGAATTGGCGCTTACTGCAAGCTCCGCCACATATCATCAACTACGTGGTTTGCCACGAGCTTGCGCACATCAAAGAAATGAATCATTCAGCCAAGTTTTGGGCAACTGTTGCAAGCATTTTTCCAGATTACAAAGCCGCTGAAAAAGAATTAAAAGCCATATCACCTCAACTACACAGGTTTTAAACTTAACCATATTTAATATTATTTACATGGCTGTCATGCTAATATTTTAAGCGCTACAACAACTTACTAAAATAACTGGAGGGGCAAAATGAACTTTCAAGATGCAGTAAAAACATGCTTTCAAAAATATGTAGATTTTAGCGGCCGCGCAAAACTACCCGAGTTTTGGTGGTTCTTTCTATTCTGTTTCGCAATCGCGGTGGTGTTAGAGTTTGTAGGCAGTTATGTTTCATGGGCTTTTTCACTTGCAACATTCTTACCTTCATTGGCAGTAGGTGCGCGTCGTTTGCACGATACAAACAAAAGTGGCTGGTTTCAACTGATTTGGATTATTCCAATTTTAGGTTGGATTGCGATGATTTACTTGTTGGTTCAACCGAGCGACCCAGCAGATAATCAATATGGCTCAGCACCAAGCAATTAAACCCGATTAGCTTATTCAATTATAAAAAAAGGGGCTTATCGCCCCTTTTTTAACTTCAAATTTTCGTATCAGAGTATCTGCTTAATATCATTGGCAATATCGGCAGGCTTTTCTCCATAATCGACATACAGCCTTATTTTTCCTGTTTTATCAAATATATACATTCCAGCACTATGGTCAAGGGTATAACCGCCTTTACCTTGCGCTTCTACCTTCTTTGCGTATATTTTGAAAGTAGCAGCTGTAGCAGCAATAGTTGGTTCATCGCCTCTAAGCCCAATAAACCGTTTATCAAATGATGGTACAAACTGCGCTAATACTTCTTGAGTATCTCTTGCTGGGTCTAGCGTGACAAACAACACTTGTACTTCATCAGCGTGCGGCCCAAGCAGCTTCATGGTTTGTTTTAAATCCAGCATCGTGGTGGGGCAAACATCTGGACAATGTGTATAACCAAAAAACAATGCCACCGCCTTACCCTTAAAATCCGCCAGCGTGCGAGTTTTACCTGTGTGGTCAGTCAAACTGAATGACTGGCCGAAATCTGCACCTGTAATATCGGTTGCGACTAAGTTACTCGCTTCGCCCGCAGGCTTACAGGCCGATAAAAAACTTAAGAAAACAACAAGACATATTGCTTTTAGTAAATGTTGCACAAAAAACTCCAAATAAGTTTTAAATTTATACGCTTTTGATTTTAACATGCGCTAAGAATTCCGCGCTTTAGTTTACAATAATGCTTTTACAAAATTCGTTAATAAGGCAGCAATAATGGCAATTCCAACCTCAATGGCAGACCGTGATGGCGTAATTTGGTATGACGGTAAAATGGTTAACTGGCGTGACGCTACAACCCACGTTTTAACACACACTTTGCACTATGGCATGGGCGTGTTTGAAGGTGTACGTGCTTACAAAACTGATAAAGGCACTGCCATTTTCCGTTTGCAAGAACATACGGACAGATTGTTTCGTAGCGCACACATTTTGCAAATGAAAATGCCATTTACAAAAGAAGTGTTAATGGAAGCGCAAAAAGCAGCTGTACGCGAAAATAACCTAGAATCAGCTTATATGCGTCCAATGGCGTTTTATGGCGCTGAAGCGATGGGTATTTCTGCTAAAACATTGTCCACTCACGTAATTGTTGCCGCTTGGAAATGGGGCGCATACATGGGTCAAGAAGCGCTAGATAACGGCATTCGCGTAAAAACATCATCATTTTCACGTCACCATGTGAACATCACCATGTGTAAAGCCAAAGCTAACGGCAACTACATGAACTCTATTCTTGCACACCAAGAAGCTGCTCAAGATGGCTACGAAGAAGCTTTATTGCTTGATGTAGATGGTTTTGTTGCTGAAGGTTCAGGCGAGAACATATTTATTGTGCGTAACGGCAAACTGTACACACCAGACCTGACTAGCGCGCTAGAAGGCATTACGCGCGATACGATTGTTCAGCTTGCTGCAGAAATTGGCTTAACTGTGATTGAAAAACGCATCACTCGCGATGAAGTGTATGGCGCAGATGAGGCGTTCTTTACAGGTACCGCAGCAGAAGTAACGCCGATTCGTGAATTGGATCGCCGCGCAATCGGCGCAGGCACAGCTGGCCCTATCACTAAACAATTACAAAAAATGTATTTTGATGTGGTGACAGGCAAATCAGCTAAACATGCTGATTGGTTAACACTGGTTTAAATTTATATAGTTAAACTTTGTACAAGTTTAACTATTCAAACCATTAGAATTTTTGGTCGTTATTCTCGCCTAAGCGGGAATAACGAATTTGGAGCAAATAAGCATGTCTAACATTAACGAAATTGAAGTCTCTGCAAAAGACTTACCTTTACATTGCCCGACTGCTGAAGTTGCGCTTTGGTCATCTCATCCACGTGTATTTTTAGATGTAGCTAAAACCGGCCACGTTGCATGCCCTTACTGTGGCACAAAATATAAACTTAAAGCAGGCGAAGTAGTTGCGCACCATTAAACTTACAGCTTTGAATTCACTTTAAAAGCAGCTACAACACCAACACTTCTGCGTCACCGCCCCACAACTGCTCAATCACTACTTTAGCATTTGGATTTTCACTATTCGTCCAAAACTGCACGTTATTCATTGAAATATGCGCTTCCACCACTTGAGAGCGGTTTGATAACAATCCTTTTTCTTCTAACTGACGTTTCAACTGCTTTGCGACCGCCGCTCCAGTATCAATCAAGGCGACATTAGTACCAACCACTTGCTCAATCACTTGCCGCACTAATGGGTAATGTGTACAACCTAGCACAATCGTATCAGCACCTTCAGCTAGTAACGGCGCACAATATTGCTGAATAAGCATCTTGGTATTATCCGCATCCAACTCGCCGCGCTCAATACACTCGACCAAGCCGACACAGGCTTGCGTCACTACTTTCACATTGCGACCATAACTTTCTAGCAAGCCTGCGAACTGGGCACTTTTAAGCGTACCTGTGGTTGCCAACACGCCAATAATGCCATTTCTAGAAGCTTCGGCAGCAGGTTTAACTGCAGGCTCCATGCCTATGATTGGTAAACTATATTTTTCACGTAACGAATCAATGGCTGCGGCAGTCGCTGTATTACAAGCCACTACAAGCGCTTTAGCCTCTTTAGCAATTAAAAATTCGGCAATCTCAAAGCAACGTGCTTGAATTTCTGCTGCTGTTTTGTTGCCATAAGGAGCGTATTTGCTATCAGCCACATAAAGCAATTGTTCATTCGGCAATAACGCTTGTATATGTTTTAAAACGGAAATTCCACCGACGCCAGAATCGAATACGGCAATAGGTTTTTCAATGGGCTTATCAACAGGTGTTTCGTTAGACTTAATGGTTTGAGCGCTCATTACAAGGTCGTCATCAGTTACAATGCACGTATTATAGAGGAAATATTATGGGAAACAGACTCAGTAAAATTTATACCCGCACAGGTGATAGCGGCACAACTGGCTTGGGTGATGGCAGCCGCATCAACAAAGATAGCTTGCGTGTTGAAGCCATGGGCGATGTTGATGAATTAAACTCAGTCATTGGGGTGATGATGACTGAGACATTGCCCAACACGCTAGTTGAGCCTCTTACACAGATTCAGCATGATTTATTCAATGTGGGTGGTGAGATTTGCATTCCAGGTTATGTCATATTGCAGCAATCCCGCATCAGTGATTTAGAGAGTGTGATTGATGAACTCAACAGCCAATTGTCACCACTTAAAGAGTTTATCTTACCCGGGGGTACCAAAGCCGCGGCATACTGCCACCTTGCTCGCACTGTGTGTAGACGCGCCGAGCGCAAGTTGGTTGAGCTTCATCGCAATGAAAAAGTCACTGATATTTCCCTGCAGTATTTAAACCGTTTGTCTGATTTATTGTTTGTGATGTGCCGTGTCATTAACAAAGAGGCTGGTGTGAGTGATGTTCTTTGGAAAAACGAGCATGCTTAATTTTTAGCTTAATTTTTAGAAGTTCTCTTCGTAAGTTATAATTCGACCATGATTAAAAAACTGCTTGATAGAATTTTTAAGCCCAATAGCGCTAAACCTGAGCACGCTAAAGTCGATGCGACTAAAACGCAGCAGGCGCCTACGCATCGCCCAACACTTAGAACTAAAAAAACAGCACATAAAAATGTCGATAGCGTTAACCATGGCGCAACGGTAATTGCGCATAAAACACATAAAATTGACCGTGACTTGTTAAGCAACGCTGCGCTAAAAACCACAGAAGGTTTACATAAAGCTGGTTTCGAGGCTTATATTGTCGGTGGCGCTGTACGCGACTTACTGCTAAACCGCACACCAAAAGACTTTGATGTTGCGACTGATGCCACGCCAGAAGAAGTGAATCGCATATTTAGACGCTCACGCATTATCGGTAAAAGATTCAGATTAGTACACGTACTCTTTGGTGATGAAACCATAGAAGTTTCAACCTTTCGCGGTAGCCACCTAGAAACTGAGGGCAATCCAAAAGGTGACTCTAAAACCACGGATTCAGGTCGCATTATTCGCGATAATGTATTTGGCTCAATAGTAGATGATGCTGTCCGCCGTGACTTTACAGCTAATGCGCTTTATTACAACCCAGCCAGCCAAGAGGTATTGGACTTTCACCACGGCTATACCGATATAAAAGCAGGCGTTCTGCGCATGATAGGCAAGCCAGAAACACGCTATGCCGAAGACCCTGTGCGCATGCTGCGGGCGGTGCGCTTATCTGCCAAACTGGGCTTAAAGATAGACCAAGCCACACAAGCACCTATCGCCAAAATGGCAGATTTACTGCAAGACGTGCCACCTAGCCGCTTGTTTGATGAAATGCTCAAGTTGTTTTTGTCTGGTCATGCGATGGAAAGCGTCAATGCTTTACGCGAACAACACCTGCACCATGGCTTATTGCCAATGTTAGACGTAGTGCTAGAACAGCCTATGGGCGAGCGTTTTGTCATGTTGGCACTTAAAAATACCGACGACCGCATCCTTTCTGGCAAATCAGCTAATCCTAGCTTTTTATTTGCTACCCTACTTTGGCATGAAATGTTAGCGGCTTGGGAAAGCTACAAAGAAGAAGGTCAGCACGCAATTCCAGCACTACATATGGCAATGAGTGAAGTAATTGCCACGCAAGCTGAGAAAATGGCGATTCATAACCGCTACACCGCCACCATGAAAGAAATTTGGGGCATGCAACCACGTTTTGAACAACGCGCTGGCAAACGACCTTTTGGCTTGCTTACACATCCACGCTACCGCGCTGGCTATGACTTTTTACTATTACGCTGCGAATCTGGTGAGTTACCAATGGAGTTAGGCGAATGGTGGACTGCGTTCGCCAACGCCGATGGTGAAAGCCGTGCTGCCATGTTGCAAGCAGATACCGCGCCTAAAAAACGTAAGAAAAGAAGCCGCAAAAAACCTGCTGGTGCAAGCTCTGCCGTGACTAGCACGACTGAATAAACTTCCGTATTTATGAAACAAGCTTTTGTTGCGCTAGGTAGTAATTTAGCAAACCCAATTTCACAAGTAGAATCTGCCTTTGCAGCACTTGAAAACCTACCAAACACACATGTAGTAAAGAAATCATCTTTATATAAAACGGCGCCGATAGGCTATGAAGCTGAGCAACTAAACCAGATTCCAGACTTTATTAATGCTGTAGCAGAGCTTGAAACAGATTTGGCTCCGATAGAATTGCTCGACGCGCTATTGGAAATTGAAAATCAGGCTGGGCGTGAACGCCCTTATCTCAATGCTCCAAGAGTGTTAGATTGCGATTTATTGCTTTATGAAAACGTAAGCATGGAGTCCACAAAACTCATACTGCCACATCCAAGAATGCATCAACGCGGTTTTGTTTTATTACCACTATTTGAAATCGCAGCGCAATTATCCATCCCGAATCATGGCAAAATAGCGACATTGATTCACGAACAGCAATTTACTGGCATCACAAAACTATAGGCAGCACACTAATCGCATGAGCATTTTTAATAAATACCCTTATATCGTTGTTGAAGGCCCTATTGGCTGCGGAAAAACTACGCTAGCCAAAATGTTAGCCGATAAATTTCCTGTAGATTATTTATCTGAAAAAGCAGAAGCGAATCCATTTTTGCCACGTTTTTATCAAGATGCGCAACGTTACTCGCTACCTACACAGCTGTTCTTTTTGTTTCAGCGTGCGAATCAGATGAAAGATTTAAGCCAACGAGACATGTTTGCCAAACCCATTATTGCTGACTTTTTCTTAGAAAAAGACCCGATATTTGCACGGCTGAATTTGGATGATGAAGAGTACGCGCTATATCATCAGATTTATCAGCACTTACAATTAAAAGCACCCAAACCAGACTTGGTGATTTATCTACAAACACCTCTTGACGCCCTGATGGAGCGTATTGAAGAGCGCAGCGTCACTTACGAACAAGACATTCCACGTGAATATATAGAACGTTTAGCAAACGCGTATAGTGAGTTCTTTCACAATTACAATGCATCGCCTGTATTGATTGTCAATAATGAAAAACTCAATGTGCTTAAAAATGAAGATGCGTTGGATTTGCTACTTAACCGTATTATGCAAATTAAAGGTCAGCGCGAATTCTTTAATCCGAACTTTGATTAGCTTTCCAAATGAATTTAACCCAATTACATGAAAAGGCTGCAGCTGGCGAGAAAATCGTCATGCTGACCAGTTACGACTCCACTTTTGCCAAGCTTTCTGAAGAGGCTGGCGTTGACATCCTACTCGTAGGCGACTCACTGGGCATGGTGTTGCAAGGCGCAGAAAATACGCTTAATGTCAGCATGCATCACATGACTTATCACACTAAAAGCGTCTCTGCAGGGGCTTTAAATACCTTTATCATGGCGGATATGTCACTTGGCAGCTATGAACACGATAACGAAGCTGCATATAAAAATGCTGAATGGCTGATTAGATCCGGCGCACATATGGTGAAGTTTGAAGGTGGCGGCAGCAAAGTGAAAACTGCTCGTTACTTAGTGGAGCGAGGTATTCCAGTTTGCGCACACTTGGGCTTTACGCCGCAATCAGTCAATCAGCTTGGTGGCTACAAAATTCAAGGTAAAACTGATGAAAGCGCTGCACAAATCATGCAAGACGCTATCGCCATGAGTGAAGCGGGAGTAGGTTTTATTTTATTGGAAATGGTGCCAGCAGCGCTAGCCAAGAAAATTACCGAAGCCATTAAAACGCCAACTATCGGTATAGGCGCTGGAGTTGATTGCAGTGGGCAGGTATTAGTCCTTCAAGACTTACTTGGCATTTACACCGGCCCTGCTCATAAAAAACCTAGCGAATTCAAATCACCACGTTTTGTAAGAAACTTCTTAAAAGACACCAACAGCATACAGGCTGCAGTTGCTGCCTACGTCAAAGCCGTTAAAGATAAAAGCTTCCCTGCGCTTGAACATAGTTATTAAGTGACTCACTCCATGCAAGTTATTAAAACCATAGACGAATTAAGAAGCGTTTTAAAAAACCAGTCGAATATCGCCTTTGTGCCAACGATGGGCAATTTGCATGCGGGTCACATTCAATTAGTTGAAGTCGCTAAACAGCATGCAGAATGCGTGGTGGTCAGTATATTTGTAAACCCACTACAATTCGGGCCGACTGAAGATTTAGCGAGCTATCCTCGCACCTTGGAAACCGATTGTGAGAAATTAAAAGCCGCTGGCGCAAGTATTGTTTTCACGCCTAGCGTTGAAGTAATGTATGCTGATTTTGACGGCAAGAACCTCAATCAGACCATGACAATTACGCCGCCGCCAATTGCCAATGAGCTTTGCGGTGCAACGCGACCAGGTCACTTTGCTGGTGTTGCCACCGTAGTAATGAAGCTGTTCAATATGGTACAACCGAGTATTGCCGTATTTGGCCAAAAAGATTTTCAGCAAATATTCATCATCAAGCAAATGGTGAAGCAATTTAATTTGCCAATTAACATTATTGGTGTAGATACAGTACGTGAGCCTAGCGGATTAGCAATGAGTTCACGTAACGGCTATTTAACTAGTGAACAACGCACTACTGCAAGCCAATTAAATAACGCTTTGCAGAACGTTATTCAATCGATAAAGAGTGGTCATAAAGATTACTCTCAACTAGAACAACAAGCTAAATCTTCACTCAATAGCCAAGGCTGGGTGGCTGATTATATTTCGATACGCTCCAGCCTAACGCTACTTCCTGCAAGCAGCACAGATACGAATTTAGTTGTTTTAGGTGCCGCTAAACTAGGTAATACCCGTCTAATCGACAATCTTACTTTCAATATTTAATACTTCTTCCCAGGCAATATTTGAAAATAAAAGCCTGAGTCGCACGGCTATTATTAGTGGTGAATAGATGTTAAGTTACTATAAACCGTTGAATACACTATAATACTGTTTTTTCTATCTAAGAGTTTTCTGCATTATGCAAAGAACAATGCTTAAATCTAAATTACACCGCGTACATGTGACGCACAGTGAACTTGATTACGAAGGCAGCTGTGCCATTGATGAAAACTTGCTTGAAGCCGCTAACATTAGCGAATACGAGCAAATTCATTTGTACAACGTAACCAATGGTGAACGTTTTAGCACATACGCGATTTTAGCTGAGCGTGGCTCAGGCATTATCTCGGTAAACGGTGCAGCCGCTCACAAAGCAGCGCCTGGCGATATTATGATTATTGCCAGTTACGCGAATTATAATGAATTAGAACTACAAAAGTTCTCTCCCCAACTTGTGTATGTGGACAATAACAACCGCATACAATCTCAACGCAATGCAATTCCAGCACAGGCCGCATAAATGACAATTGATGTAAACGCAACAAACTATTTAGAAACAATGAAACAAGCGGTGATTGATGCCATCGAAGATATTAAAGGCTTCGACATTACGCCTATGGATGTTCGCAAACTGACGAGCATGACCAGCTACATGATTGTGGCATCTGCAACATCAAGCCGCCAAGCGAAAGCCATTGCCGATAACGTACGTGAAAAACTGAAAGAAAAAGGCTATCACATTCGCGGTACAGAAGGCGAAAAAGAAGGTGAATGGGTCTTAGTCGATTTAGACGATATCGTCGTACACATTATGGTGCCGACCACGCGTGCTTACTACAACCTAGAGCAATTATGGGGCGAGGCTGAAAGCCGCCGTGGCCATATCAAAGCTGAGTAATTAACTCTCTCGCCAGCAGGGCTAGTACATGAAGCTGCGTATTATCTCTGTCGGCCACAAAATGCCAAGCTGGGTTGAAATCGCTTGTGCAGAATACACCAAGCGCATGCCGCGCGAAACCACCGTTGAAATCATCGACATCAAGCCTGAAAAGCGTGCCGCGGGTAACAGCACTGAAAATATCCAACTCATTGAAGCGAAACGTATTTTAGAAGCTGTCGGTAAAGACTTCTGCATTGCCCTAGATGAACGTGGGCAAGAAGTCACCACACTACAACTTGCCGATAAATTCAAAGATTGGCAAGCTTCAAGCCGTGATGTCGCACTCATCATTGGCGGCGCTGACGGATTGCATACTTCAGTCAAACAAAAAGCTGATTGGTTATGGGGGCTTTCTAAGCTTACATTGCCGCACGCGATGGTGAGAGTATTGCTGGTTGAGCAACTTTACCGCGCACACTCTGTCATTACCAATCATCCCTACCATCGCGAATAAATTGTAATACATCATTAAGTTAGCGGCTTTCACCCCCTATTTTCACCAAACTCATATACAATAATTTTGTACATATCCTGTAAAAGTTTATGACCAACCGTCATATTTAATGCAATTGGCAACGAGGCTAATTGCAAGAATGACTTAGCAATGAAGCTAAGATGAATAGTGAACGTTAAATTTCAAGAAAATTTAAGGAACCTATCCTATGGACAATAATGCTCTCATCTTGCTCGCAAGGTTTACTTTTCAGGCACGCAAATTCGTTGGTGCGATTGACTCTAATCAGCTCGTTAATGACGCCACCTATCGCAATAACATTTTTCAGCAGTTAGACGCACAAGCAGATGAAGATTTGCTGGTTTTATCAATGCAGTTACGTAGCATTTTAGATAGGGCGCCTGCGCAAGAACTCCCTACGAGGACTGAAAGTATCACTCCGACAGCTAGTGGGAAGTATAAATTTGGCGCGAGGAGCTGAATTTATCGCTGAAAGGCTACCTTCTCATAGTAGATTTGTTAAACTGATTTTTTAAATCATTTTGCCACGAATCACATGACATACACAAACTCACTTGTTTGGTTTAGGCGCGACTTACGCGACTACGATAATGCTGCGCTTTATCATGCACTTAAATCCTCCCAAAATGTCTATTGTGCTTTTGTGTTTGATACCGACATTCTGGATTCATTGCATGTTAAAGCTGACCGCCGAGTAGAGTTTATTTGGGAAAGCGTGCGTGAGTTAAAAACCTCGCTACAAAAACACGGTGGCGATTTAATCGTACTGCATGGCAACGCAGGCGACGAGATTCCAAAGCTAGCGAATTCACTTTTAGTGAATGCTGTATTTACTAATCATGATTATGAGCCTAGCGCTATTGCTCGCGATGCACTTGTCGCGAAGCAGCTCAATATAAGTAGCATTGCATTTCATCATTATAAAGATCAAGTGATTTTCGAAAAAGATGAAGTGTTAAATCTCTCCGGTAAGCCTTATGGCGTATTTACCCCCTATAAAAACATGTGGCTTAAAACAGTTAATGATTTCTTTTTCAAAGCTTATCCAGTTTATACCTATTTAAATAACTTAGCTAAAACTAATGTCAGTCCGTTAATAAGCTTAGAGGACTTAGGGTTTAAACGCACAAACTTGGCAAGCATGAGGTTACCCACTGGAATGCAAGGTGGTCTCACACTCTTTAATGACTTTAAAGAACGTATGAGTCGTTACAAAGATGCGAGGGACTTTCCTGCAATAAAAGGTGTTTCTTATTTATCCGTACACTTACGTTTTGGCACTATTTCCATACGCCATCTAGCCCGCGAAGCAATGCAAGCCGCTAATACTGGCGCGCAGACGTGGTTAAGTGAACTTATCTGGCGTGATTTTTATGTGCAAATACTGCATCACAACCCTAGCGTTGCCGCAGGTAAAGCCTATAAAGCAGAGTTCGAATCTTTAAAATTCCCAAATGACACCGCACTTTTTCAAGCTTGGAGTGATGGCAAAACGGGATACCCACTTGTAGATGCCGCCATGCGGCAACTGAACACCACAGGGTTTATGCATAACCGTTTGCGTATGGTAGCTGCGAGCTTTTTGGTGAAAGATTTACTGATAGATTGGCGTTGGGGCGAGCGTTACTTTGCTGAGAAATTAATCGATTTTGATCTAAGTGCCAATAATGGTGGCTGGCAATGGGCTGCTAGCACGGGCTGTGACGCACAACCTTGGTTTCGTATCTTTAATCCAATCACGCAAAGTGAGCGTTTTGATGCACAAGGAAAATTCATTCGTAAATACGTGCCAGAATTGGCAAAATGTAACGATAAGGAAATTCATGCGCCTTGGCTAATTCCGCCATTACGCCTGCAAGAGCTCAATATTCACATAGGTAAAGACTACCCGACACCTGTAGTTGACCACGCCACGCAAAGGTTGCAAGCACTAGCGCTCTATAAAAATATATAATATGTTTTATATAAGACATAAGTGTTATATAATTTACGCGCAATAACGAAGCACGCAGAATTACAGAACTTAAGTATACTCATACACATGTTTTAATTATTTGAAAGATCACTATGGCACTCGTTTCATTACGTCAATTGCTAGATCACGCTGCTGAACACGATTACGGTCTGGCAGCTTTTAATGTTAATAATATGGAGCAAGTTCACGCCATTATGCAGGCGGCGGATGAAGTGAATAGCCCAGTGATTCTGCAAGGCTCTGCTGGCGCACGTAAATATGCTGGCGAAGCTTTTTTAAGACATTTAGTTTTAGCCGCCATAGAAACCTATCCTCACATTCCTGTTGTCATGCATCAAGACCACGGCCAATCGCCCGCGGTGTGTATTCAAGCAATACGCTCTGGCTTTTCAAGCGTAATGATGGATGGCTCGTTGATGGAAGATGCAAAAACACCCTCCTCTTACCAATACAACGTCGATGTGACTAGAAAAATCGTAGAAATAGCGCATGCGATTGGCGTCTCTGTTGAAGGCGAACTCGGTGTGCTAGGCTCTTTAGAAACTGGCTTAGCCGGTGAAGAGGATGGATCTGGCGCAGTTGGCGTATTAAACCACGACCAAATGCTCACAGACCCAGAAGAAGCCGCCGACTTTGTGCGGAGAACAGGTGTAGATGCATTAGCCATCGCCATCGGCACCTCACACGGCGCTTATAAATTCAGCAAGCCTCCAACGGGCAAAACGCTTGCGATTAGTCGCATTAAAGAAATTCACGCACGTATTCCCAACACGCATTTGGTCATGCACGGCTCATCTTCTGTGCCGCAAGAATGGCTACAGATCATCAATGAGTTTGGCGGCGATATGGGTGAAACTTACGGCGTACCCGTGGAAGAGATTGTCGAAGGTATCAAGCACGGTGTGCGCAAAATTAATATCGATACAGACTTACGCATGGCTTACACAGGTTCAATTCGCAAATTTTTCACTGAAAAAAGAAAAGAATTTGACCCAAGAAAATTCCTCAGCGCTTCTACCGTCGCCATGCGCGCCATTTGCAAAGAACGCTATGAAGCTTTTGGCTCCGCTGGGCGAGCTGCGCTTATCAAGCCGATCTCATGTGACCAAATGGCTTTACGTTATAAAGCGGGTGAATTAGATGCGATTGTTAAATCAAAATAACTCGGCCTACTGAATCAAAAATCTAGCGAGTTAGAAATAAGGAATAAAGAAATGCGGCGTAACCTAGTAGTAGGCAATTGGAAGATGCATGGCGATATCCATAGCAATGAAACCCTACTCAATGCACTAATTAACGGATTAAGTGAATATAAAAACGCAGATTATGTCGTCTGCGTACCTAACCCTTACCTACACCAAACAAGATCACTACTAGAAAGCACTGGAATTGCTTGGGGTGGGCAAAACGTTAACCAGTTTGAAGAAGGCGCATTTACGGGCGCAGTTTCACCGCATATGCTCACAGACCTTGGCTGTACCTATGTGTTACTTGGGCACTCGGAAAGACGCGTGTTGTTTCATGAAACCAATCTATCTGCCGCAGCTAGATTTGACGCATCTATTAAGGCTAATCTAACACCAATTTTATGTGTAGGTGAAACGCTAGCTGAACATGATGCAGGGCTGACAGAAGTCATCGTCGCAAGCCAGATGGATGCTGTAATGGCCACTCTGAACGATGAAAATTTTGCCAAGGCGATGGAACTGAATATGGTGTTTGCATACGAGCCAGTGTGGGCAGTTGGCACAGGTAAAACCGCCACACCAGAACAAGCTCAAGAAGTGCATCAATTTATTCGCCAGCGCATCGCAAGACGTAATGCTGAAGCAGCGTCAAAAGTCCGTATTATTTACGGCGGCAGTGTCAAAGCCCAAAATGCCGCTAAACTATTCAGCATGCCAGATGTTGATGGCGGCTTGGTTGGCGGCGCATCACTCAATGCGGAAGAGTTCATCGCCATTTGCAAAGCGGCTAACTAGCCGCCTTGCAACATAGTAAGAAGTTGGAGAAAATTATTTCCGCTTAGAAGTGACTTGATGATAAGAGGCAATTCTATCAATTTCGCTTTTACAGCCCATTATCACAGGCACGCGCTGATGTATGCCGCTAGGCTGCACTTCTAAAATACGTTGCGAGCCAGTCGTTGAAGCACCACCCGCTTGCTCAACGATAAAACTCATAGGATTAGCCTCATACATTAAACGCAGCTTCCCAGACCGTGATTTAGTGTCAGTTGGGTACATAAATACGCCACCACGCACCAAAATGCGGTGCACTTCCGCCACCATTGAAGCTACCCAGCGCATGTTAAAATCTTTTTTACGGTCACCCTCTTCGCCTTGCAAGCACTCATCAATATAGCGCTGCACAGGCTCTCGCCAAAAACGATAGTTCGACATATTGATAGCAAACTCCTGCGTTTCTTTAGCAATCTGCATATTGGGATGCGTCAGCAAGAACTCATTGGAATCTACATCTAGCGTGAACCCATTCACACCATTACCCGTAGTGAACACCAACATTGTAGATGTGCCATACAAGGCATAGCCAGCACAGATTTGAGTGGTACCTGACTGCAAGTAGTCTGCTAAATCGGGCTTTTTACTTGCACTTTTCAAAATAGAGAAAATAGTACCAACCGAAATATTCACATTAACGTTTGACGAGCCATCCAGCGGGTCAAACATCAATAAGTAATTTCCATTTTTTTTATGCTCATCCGCAACATCAATCACATCAACCAACTCTTCAGAAACCATACCAGCAACGTAGCCACTATGCTGACAAGCTTCAACAAAGATGTCATTAGTAATCACATCCAATGCTTTTTGCACTTCACCCTGCACATTTTCAGAACCCAGACTGCCCATATTGCCAGCCACAGCGCCTTTATCAATGGCTACAGCAATTTTTTTACATGCATCTACCACATCACTTAATATCGCACTGAGCGCAACGCCATGCTCACCTTGCAAATGCTGCTTTAAAAAATCTGAGATCTTGATATGTTTAGTCACACAGCTTCCTAAATGTTGACGTCACATGATGTGTGACTGATGAATTCTACTAAGTTAAATCTATATTGATAATTGTGCCACTTAAACGTGTTGACCGCGAGTAAATCATGAAATGTATGCAAAAAGACCAATCACATCATCGATTCAAATAAGCCAGCAAGCCGTTAAAATTAAGGCTCACATAAGCAAATGCTGGACAATGTCCATCCGCTAAGTTAAAGTTATGGTACGTTTTTCCGTAGTTGCTCATATAGTTAGCCTAGCTGTTTATAAAAATACCTTAAACAGCGTTTTATGATGAAATCAGAGAAAAACTACAATTTGGGGTCATGCATGCGTACTAAAACAATAAAAAATTATAAAACTATTATCCTTGCTACTTGTGTTCTAACACTGGCGGCACTATCTGGCTGCGCCACACAGAGCAATAAAGATCCGCTTGAAGGTCTGAATCGTGGCGTTTACAAATTTAACGATGTTGCTGATAAAGCGATTATTAAACCTGTAGCTACCGCTTATAAAACTATCACGCCATCACCGATTCGTACTGGATTCAACAATTTTTTTAGCAATCTAGGCTCAATCACTACTGTTTTAAACGATTTATTGCAGCTTAAGCTTGCCTATGCATTTACTGATGCAGGTCGATTTGTTATTAACAGCACATTCGGTATTGCTGGCTTTATTGATGTAGCAGGCATGGATAAAATTAAAAACCATAAAGAGGATTTTGGTCAGACATTAGGTTACTGGGGCGTGGGCAACGGTGCTTACTTGGTTTTACCACTACTAGGCCCATCAAGCTTGCGTGATACGACTGGCTTGGTATTTGACACATTCACTACCGATCCAATCACCTACCCTCGCAACATTGGTCAAATCAGGTTGAGCAACCAATTGCGTGCTGCACAATTCTTGGATAAACGTACTGAGTTACTGACTGCATCTGATTTAGTGGATGAGGCATCGCTAGATCCATACGCATTTACACGTGACGCTTATTTGCAAAAACGTGCAAGCTTGGTTCAAGATGGCTTAGTTCCTCAAGAGTTAATCAAAGATGATTTTGAAGATGTTGATGCAGAAACCGCGATAGATCCTGTAAAGACTGATACTCCAGCTCAATAAGCTGAAAAAATGTAATAAAAAAGCCCCATTACTTGGGCTTTTTTATTATGGTGCGAATGCTTATTCGCTAGCTACAGTCATGCGCTCGATTAAAATAGAACCCACTTGCTTTGAGCCCTGTATGCAAATGTCATTGCCAATCGCGACTATCATTTTCAGCATTTCGGCCATATTGCTGGCGATGGTAATTTCCTCTACCGCGTACACAATCACACCATTCTCAACCCAGAAGCCAGCCGCGCCGCGTGAGTAGTCACCTGTGACCATATTCATACCACTGCCAAGCAGCTCCGTTACCAACAAGCCTGTTCCCATTTGCTTTAGCAAGCCCGCGAAGTCTTGCGCGCCAGATTGCACGATTAAATTATGGTTTCCACCTGCATTACCTGTCGTTTGCATGCCCAACTTACGCGCAGAATAACTGCCCATTACATAACCTTGCAATACGCCATCTTTTACCAATTGTCGCGAGTGTGTTGCCACGCCTTCGCTATCAAATGGGCTACTTGCCAAACCTTTTTTGAGATGTGGCTCTTCATAGATATTAAGTAATGGTGAAGCAACTTGCTTACCTAAGCTATCCAATAAAAATGAAGACTTGCGGTATAAATTACCACCTGAAATTGCATTAATTAAACTGGAGATTAAACCACTCGCTAACGGCGCTTCAAACATCACCGGCACTTGGCAAGTTTTAATTTTTTTGGAATTTAAACGCCGGACTGTTCGCTCGCCAGCCTTCTTGCCAATAACTGCAGCTGATTCCAAATCCGCAGCTGCGCGAGCGGTGCTATACCAGTAATCACGCTGCATATTATCGTCAGATTCTGCGATGACTGAGCAACTCACACCGTGGCGCGAACTTGGGTAGCCGCCGGTAAAGCCATGACTATTGCTATAGGCAAAGTAGCCTGTACTTGTGGAAACACTCGCGCCTTCTGAGTTGGTAATGCGCGCATCCACATCCAGCGCAGCAGCTTCACATTCTTTTGCAATAACGATAGCTTCTTCTACCGAGATATTCCAAGGATGGTGCAAGTCTAAATCTAGAATGTCTTTCGCCATTAAATTCGCATCAGCTAAACCACAAAACTCGTCTTTTGCAGTGTATTTAGCGATATTGCAGGCAGCGGCTACCGTATCTTTAATCGCTAATGGGCTTAAGTCTGAAGTGCTGGCATGGCCTTTTTGTTGACCAAAATATACCGTAACCGACATGCCTTTATCACGGTTGTATTCAATGTTTTCAACCTCGTTCAAGCGCACCGAAACGTTTTGACCTATGCTTAAGCTTAGCTCAGCTTCCGCCGAGCTTGCGCCTAAATCTTTTGCAACTTTAAGCACATCTCTCGACATTTGCTTAATTTCATCTAAAGAATAACTAAATCCAGAATCTGCCATAACTCTTCTACTATAAAAATACGCACAAAATACTAAAGGAATGTCTATCAACTTCTAGGCTGTTATAATACCGCACTATGAAACCTCAAATATCAGCAAAACCTAAAAAGACCGCTAAAGACCGCGAATTAGACAATGAATTCAATAAGCAAGTTGAATCTGACGTTGACGAGCCTATTAGCAAAACCAAACTTAAAGCTGAAGCTGACGCACAGCAAGCGCTTGGCGTTAGGTTATCTGAGCTACCTAAAGATAAATTGCTTAAGTTAGACTTACCTGATGCGGTAACAACAGCCGTGCTCGATACTAAAAAAATTACCGCGAATGGCGCCATTAGACGCCATCGCCAATACTTAGGCAGACTGATGCGAGAGCTAGATAATGCTCCAATTCTTGAACAGTTAGCGCGCTGGGATGGTAAACATACTGCCGAAAATGCTTATTTTCATGGTTTAGAGCGCTGGCGTGATCGTATGATTGCTGACAGCAATGTGCTTTCTGAGTTTATGGCGCTACACCCAAAAACAGATAGCCAGCAATTGCGTACCTTGATTCGCAACGCGCAAAAAGAATTAGAAGCTAATAAACCACCTAAGAGCAGTCGTGAGATTTTTAAATTGCTACGTGAAATCACGCAAGAGTCTCAAGATAATAGCGATGCTGAGGCTGGCTATACGCCTACAGATGAATTAGACAAAGGCAATTAAAGTACATTATTTAATGCCTTTGAAATAGCTAAAAAAAGTAAATATGCTAAGCGCGCTCATCATCATTTTTATCGTTACCTATGCAGCTATCGCGCTTGAACATCCAATTAAAATAAATAAGTCAGCCTCCGCCTTGCTTGGTGCGGGTTTGCTGTGGACTATTTACGCGGTATTCAGCAACAACGACTCCCAAGTTAATCATCAACTGAGTGAATCGGTAGCCACTACAGCGCAGATCGTATTCTTCCTGATTGGTGCTATGACAATCGTTGAAGTAATAGATGCTCATAATGGATTTGAAGTCATTACATCTCGCATTAATACTACTAAGTTATCGAGTTTAATGTGGCTTGTTGGTTTTGTGACTTTCTTCTTGAGCGCAATATTAGACAATTTAACCACCACCATCGTCATGATTTCGCTCATGAAAAAACTCCTAGATAAACAGGAGGATCGTCTTCTATTTGCATCTATGGTTGTCATCGCAGCCAACGCTGGGGGAGCGTGGTCTCCTATCGGTGATGTCACTACAACCATGCTTTGGATAGGCGGGCAAATCACCGCCGCCTCTATTGTAAAAGGTCTTTTGCTAGCATCTTTAGTCAACTTGATTGCGCCTCTATCTATCGTGAGCTATTCACTTAGAGGAAAAACTGTAATATCGCCAGTTAAGCTAGAAAACACTATCACTTTGCAATCCAACGAATTCGAGCGCAACGTAGTATTTTTTATGGGTTTAGGCGTATTGGTATTAGTGCCCGCATTTAAAACCTTAACGCATCTACCTCCGTTTATGGGCATACTATTTGGCTTGGGCTTATTATGGCTAGTCGGTGATTTATTACACCGAAATAAAGATGATCAAGACAAGCAACATTTATCCCTAGTCCACGCCCTCATGCGCATAGATATGAGTTCCATCGTTTTCTTTATCGGCATATTACTTGCTGTTGCGACGCTAGAACACAGTCAGATTCTCAGCTCTCTAGCTACATTCCTAGATCAAACTATTGGTCGTCAGGATGTCATAGTCACTATCATGGGCTTAATTAGTGCCATTGTGGACAACGTACCCTTAGTGGCAGCCTCAATTGGAATGTATGACCTTACAACTTATCCGCCAGACAGTTTCTTGTGGGAGTTTGTTGCCTACTGTGCGGGCACTGGCGGTTCAATTTTAATTATAGGTTCAGCAGCGGGCGTTGCGGCGATGGGCTTAGAAAAAATACAATTTGTTTGGTATCTTAAGAAAATAAGCTGGCTAGCCTTGATTGGCTATTTAGCAGGCAATGCCACTTATATTTTGCAATACAACATCACGCACTAAATATCGCTAGATTTATTTGAATCTTAAACCTAGCGATATACATTGAATTTTCTACTATTTTCGTGAGTTCAGCGCAACCGTAGCTTTAACATCCTCATCACCATGACGGAAAAGAACATCTACGGTTTGACCTTGATAGCGTTTCACCGCTCCAAATAAGTCATCGGCTTTCTCTAGAGCAACATCACCTATTTTAAGTAAAGTGTCACCAGTGGCAATCTTAGCTTTAGCGGCTGGTGAGTCTTTAATCACGGCTATAATCTTTAGGCCAGGTTGCACCACACCCTCTTCACTTGGGTTAGGCGAAGCTTTCACCAATTTAATGACATGCACGCCAAGTAAAGGCATAGGCAGCTTTGCCCAATAACTGGCGTAATGAATGGTTTTCTCATTTTTAGCATTCTCTTCATTAACTTCTTTAATCATTTTATCGCCAGTTTCCGTGCCATCCATATTCACCATATTGGTGGTTAGCGAGGTAGGTTTATCAAAAACCAAAACGGTATCAGCTTTAATTTTCTTTCCATAAACTCTAGCTAACTCTGCTGGTACTTTTGTAGAAACAAATTCAGAAGTTCCCATCATGTCATAGCCGTTTTCTAGCATACGGGTAGTATCTGCTTCTTGATTTTCACCTATTTCTAAAGTGGTATCAGGTGAAGCATTGAGTGATTTAAGTTGATGATCATTTTGCTCGACGTATTTTTCTTCAAACAAATTTGAATTTGCCTTAACCACCTCATAAGCATGGGCTTTGGGTGCTAATAAAACAGCACCTAAACCCAGAAAACTCAGCAATATCAAGCTGCCAGTCATTCGTTTTTGCAGCACCTGGATTCGCGCTTGTCTTTTCTGATTGAATTGCTGGATATTTGGCTGCATAAAATGTCCTTTACCTTGATAATGTTATGATTAGCTTTTTTTAACTACCTAACTACAGACAAGCGAATGACAAAAGAATTCATTAAAATTGGTTTAGTTTCAATTAGTGACCGCGCAAGCAGCGGCGTGTATGAAGATTTAGGTCTACCTACACTCAAAAACTGGCTTGATAGCGCACTGGCTACGCCTTATCAAATGATTGCACGATTGATTGCCGATGAGCAAGATGAAATTGAATCCACCCTCATTGACTTGGTGGATAGTGAAGAATGCAGTCTGATTTTAACCACAGGCGGCACAGGCCCAGCCTTGCGCGACGTGACACCTGAAGCAACACTCGCTGTCGCCGATAAAGAAATGCCGGGATTTGGCGAGCAGATGCGTCAAATCAGCTTAAATTTTGTACCTACTGCGATACTGTCACGCCAAGTTGCAGTAATTCGTAAGCAATGTTTAATCATCAACTTACCAGGTCAGCCCAAAGCCATTGCACAGACGCTAGAGGGTTTAAAGGATGAAGCTGGCAATACCAAAGTGCATGGTATATTTGCCGCCGTGCCTTACTGCTTAGACCTGATTGGCGCGCCATATATTGAAACTAACGAGCCTTTAGTGAAAACATTTCGGCCAAAATCAGCAATTAAATAGCCGCGTTAATAAATCATGAATCCTAAAATACCTATCAACAACTTTCTACAAAAAATAAAAGGGAATAACATGGAAAATAGTCCTTCAATACAGTCATCGATTAAATATATAGTCATAGGTGTAATCGTGGTGGTTTTGCTCACTTGGCTATGGCCTTTGCGCAGCGTGCCTACAGGTAGCCGCGGGGTTGTCACTGTCGGTGGCGCGATTAAAGGCATTGAAAGCGAAGGATTCATGCTAGTTGCACCTTGGCAAACTTTAAGCATTTTCAATATACGTGCTGAAGAGGCTGCAGTAGAAAATGCTGACGGCAGCACTAGCGATACTCAACCAGTGCGCGTGAGCCTCACCGTGCGATATAGCATCAAACCAGATAAAGTCGCGGAAGTCTTTGAGAAATATAGCCACGATGGTAATTTACAATCTTACGTACAAACTGCAACGCAAGAAGTGTTTAAAGCAGTGACGGCAAGATATACCGCGCCAGATTTAATTGGCAAACGCTCTTTAGTTTCCAGTGACATTTTAGATGCGCTACGCAAGAAGTTAGAAGTATATGGCGCGCAAGTAATTAACGTGGATATGCGCAACTTCTCATTCTCCCAAGATTATATGGCGGCCATTAGCGCCAAAGTGACGCAGGAGCAATTACGCCTTGGGGCAGAGAATAAACTTAAAACGGTTGAGTCCGAGCAAAAGCAAAAAGTCGCTATTGCAGAGGCTGAAGCTAGCGCGCTAAAAGCACAAGCGGATGGGGAAGCCTATCAGATTTTGAAATTAGCCACCGCGCAGGCTGATGCGCTAAAAGTGCAAAATGCCGCTTTAGCACAAAATAAAGAAGTCCTCGAATTACGTCGTATTGAGGTAGAACAAACCAAAGCTGCAAAATGGGACGGACAATTACCTTCAGCAGTTTACGCAAGCGCGCCAATTCCTTTCTTTAATGCGCCTTCAGGCAATGCTAAATAGTGCCCGTAGAATCTAAATTTAATGACGCCTGAATTTAATTTAATTAAACAATACTTCACCCGACCTACGCGGGATACCAAGCTAGGTGTGGGTGATGATGCCGCATTGATTAGCCTATCAGCAGGCATGGAGCTTGCCATTTCAGCAGATATGCTGGTAGCGGGCACTCACTTTTTTGCTGATTGCGACGCCTATCAGCTAGGCTGGAAATCACTCGCAGTGAATATTTCAGATATGGCCGCCATGGGAGCTAATCCAAAATGGGCGACATTGGCTATTGCCTTACCTGAAATTAAAGAGTCATGGCTAGCCGAATTTTCACGCGGATTCTTTGCATGTGCTAATAGTTTCAACGTCGATCTAATTGGTGGCGACACGACGCGTGGGCCACTCACAATCAGCGTGCAAATCATGGGCGAAGTACCGATTGGTAAAGCCATTAAACGCAGTGGTGCTAAAGTAGGTGATGAGATTTGGGTATCTGGCAAGCTAGGTGATGCCGCATTGGCCTTAGCACATATTCAAGGAAAACTGGTGTTGCCAGAAGAAGCTTCGCTCACCTGCGCAAAAGCGTTACATACACCTCAACCACGTGTAGCACTAGGTCTAGCATTGCGAGACCTTGCTAATAGCGCAATTGATATTTCAGATGGCTTGCTAGCGGATTTGGGGCATATTTTAGAACAGTCCACTGTTGGCGCAACGCTTGAGTTAAAAAGTATTCCTCATTCAGAATTTGCAGAGTTTCCAATAGGCCTGCATGATGAGAGTCTAAAAAAAATGGTGTTGGCCGGTGGCGACGATTACGAGCTATGCTTTACTGCACCTGCAGAAAAGCATGCAGAAATCGTAAAAATAAGTGAAATGACTAAACTCCAGCTAAGTTGCATAGGTCACGTTACAAACAATACTGGCTTAACGCTGTATGGTTTAGATAACGAAATTTTAAACATGAAGGAAACTGGTTTTGACCACTTTAGTTAAATCGCCAAATGTTCAATTTCTGTTACAGCACCCTGCTCATTTCTTTGGGCTAGGCTTTGGTAGCGGCCTCGCGGCAAAAGCGCCCGGTACTTTTGGCACACTAGTCGGCTACCCACTATTCTGGCTGATTTCGGTCTATGCTTTATCAACGCAACTTATCATCATCTCTGCTTTATTTTTAATTGGTATTTATTTCTGTGGTGTAACAGGCAAAGCGCTTGGCGTGTCAGATCATGGAGGCATTGTTTGGGACGAGATTGTCGCCATGATGTTAGTACTCGCTTTCACGCCTAACCAATGGCAGTGGTGGCTTGTGGCATTTTTACTGTTTAGGTTGTTTGATATTTGGAAACCCTTCCCCATCAGGCAATTTGATGCAAAACTCAAAAACGGTTTTGGCGTAATGTTTGATGATTTACTCGCGGCAATCTACGCCATTATCGGCTTGCAGGCTTTGCTGTGGGCAGTTACACATGGATGATGTTGCTTTATCAAATTTAGCTGCAGAACTAGGCGCCGCACTTAAAGCCAGAGGCTATACGTTAGCTTTAGCTGAGTCTTGCACAGGCGGCATGGTGGCTCAAGCAGTCACTGGCATAGCTGGAAGTTCGGCGTGGTTTGACCGTGGCTTTGTGACTTACAGTAATGAAGCAAAAGTTGAGATGTTGGGAGTATCTAGCCTAACGTTAGAAAAATTTGGCGCAGTAAGCGAACAAATTGCCATTGAAATGGCTAATGGCGCATTAAAAAACAGTCATGCTCAAATGACTGGTAGCATCACGGGCATTGCTGGACCTGATGGCGGCACACCTGAAAAGCCAGTCGGTACTGTTTGTTTTGCTTGGGCTGATGGTCACAAACCAACATCAACGACCACCAAACACTTTAAAGGTAATCGTCAGGAAATCCGTCAACAAGCCGCCATCGAGTTGATGACGGGGCTTATCGACAGGTTAAACGGTAACAATTAGAGCATTTAAACTAGCGGTGACCGCCATGACGGCCTTCGTCGTGACCTCTGTTATGATTCCAATCGTCACCGCGACCCCAACCATGATGATCACGGCCTTCGTGACGCCAGCCTCTATCATAATTGCGGTATCCAACATTGTAGTACTGGTATGAAACAGCAGGCTGATAATACACAGGCTGTGGAGCACGGTAATAAACAGGTTGACTGTAATACACCACGGGCGGTGCAGGATAATAAGCAACTGGTGGCGCATATCCATAGCCGCCGATGTTAACACCCAAGCTAAAAGAATCTCGCGCAGATGCAGTAGATATAGAAGCCACACCAATGGCTAAAGCAATAACAGCAGAACGTAATAATTTCATTTTTATCTCCAATCACAAAGTAGATATTGTGAGATTAAAAAACGTACGAACTTACATATGGTTGACCTGATGACTAAATGACTATGGACAATTACTTAAATTAAACCAACCAAACCGCAGTCATCAACAAGCAAAATTGCACAAATACTAACAGCAATCCACGGTTAAACAGCCTATAACTGCCTTGTAATCGCGCCTCTAAAGTTCTAGTAGTCTGGTGCTTTGGGTTAATGTTGCTAAGCGCATCATCTAACGCGTTAATCTCAAAGCTATCCCACTGTTCAAACAAAGTAATATCTATGCGTATACGTAACGCAAAGTAAAAAACTCCCAAACCCACTACTAATATTAACGACGCCATCGCTTTGAGTGGCAACTCAGTTGAATATATTACAGCAACGATTGCGAGCAGATTATTCGCCAAAGCAAGCAGCTCGGCTAATTTAAAAGCTTTGAGCAGCGACAACATCACGCTTAGTTTTGCGTGTACTTTAGGCTTAGTGTGACTTAACTCGGAATCATTCATCTCAATCCAATTCCTTTAGCGCTTGTTCAATATTAGCCTCATGCTCTTTGCTTAAAACGATGCCTGCTCTCGTAGCATCTATCATGGCAATGGCATGTTGAATATTATCAGCATGCCCGCGCCAAACTAGCCAGCAAGCCACCACGCTGCTACTTCTCGACAATCCCAAAGCACAGTGTACTAACACGTTGCCTTGCTGTTGCGTACGCTCTAACCAGCGCACGGCGCGGACTAGTGTTTTAGGCTTAGGTGGCGTTAAATCTAACACTGGCAGATATTTTTGAATTGGTGCTTTAAGCATAGAGGCTGGAAACTCATTGGTTAAATCCATGACGCCATGCCAATTTACGCCAAGATTAGTCACAGCGGCGCGTGGGAAGGCGCCAAGCCAAACATTGCTATGAATTTTATTGGGTAAAAATCGACGTTTGGTATACATGCGATAACTACACCAACTTAAAAATAAATATGGCGCTAATAAAAACTTGGCTGGCCAACGCATATTGCCACGCCTGACGGACAAGCTATCCCGCTGAAATACCTGTTGCTCAAATCCCAAATATGCAAAACTTATGAGTGTTAATGCGATGGTCGTCCACATAAAAATAGCCGCAAGTAAAACCGAAATCGGATAAACAAGTATTGATGCGACCGCCCCACATAGCGCTAATAGACCATAACGCAGCGCTAGCTGCCTCATTCTTGCGGTTGGTTTTTGCCAACGCCACGAGAATGGCTGATCTGGAATTAAATACAAACAAGCAACGCCCACCAAAGCACCTGTCCAAACATCAATAAAATGATGCTGATAAACCAACAATACAGAGGCTGCAATAGCAAAAAACCAAACGTGCAAAGCCATACGCGCAAAGCCTTGCAGGCGCTTGGCGTACAACTCCCACAAGACTATCAACAGACTGATATGTAAAGATGGGGCTTGGTTATAGGGCTTATCAAACCCTAGCAAAATTGCCTGCAACACGCCATTAAATCCGTCTGCTTTAGGCACTTCAAAAGAGAATTGCAGCGGATAAAGCAAAAAGCCGATAAGCGAAACTACCGTTGCCAGCAAGAGCCTGAGCGCATGCCTATCCAGTGCACTACGCTTACGAAACAAAAATAGCGACGCTGCGTAAAATGCATCAATCGACATATAAGGCAACATCAGCCATGGCACAAATGGTAATTGGTACTCCCAAGTTTCAACCATCACGCCAACATCACTACGCCCGCTAGTGTAGTAATTCACCCAGCCATAGCTTAGAAAAAAAAATGGACCTAGAAGCGCCAGCCAGATGGCTCCGCGCTTCCATAAGATAGGTGATTGATTGATTTGCATAGACTTTAGCGACGTTTTGCTAGAGATACACTAAATATGCCCCAAGTATCGGTCAATTGATCAATTTTCTCAAACCCTGCTGCTGCCACCAATTGATCCATTTCACGCTGTGTGCGTCTACGCATTACCCACGCTTTATTTTGGCGATGGCTGGTGAGTGTTCGCGCAATCAACTCCAATTGAGGATGCCATGGCTGATTGGTATAGACCAAGTATCCATCGGCTTCTAAAGCTGAATGAATACCTTTTAGTGAAGTTTGTATCAAGGAATTCTCAGGAAATAATTCATATAAGCCGGACACAATTGCCAATGTTGGCTTAGGCGTAACTGCGGCGATTGAAGTCGCATCAAACGCATCGGCTAATTCAAATTGAGCTATATTTTCTAAGCCATGCTGTTTAATCATTTCACGACCAGCCGTCACATTCAGCTCGCTATAATCGCGCATTAATACACTGTCAGCTTTTACCGCTAGCGCTGCATCTAAAACATAACGACCATGCCCAGCTGCAATATCCATCATACGCACTGGCTTTTGTGCTGCTCGTAAGAGTGCTGCGGCTTTAGCCAACATCGCTTCATTATGAATTTTACGCACTCGAATTCCGCGCCAGCCTATGGCATTAAGGTAGGTACGGTCGATAATTTCACCCAAAGCACCGCCAACAAATGTTCTGCTTCGAGCTTTATTTTCGTACACATAATCCAGCGTGCTGCCTGAATCAAATCCAGTTTCCACGCCCAGTTTCAAGCCATGGGACATATTGCTGCCAAATCGAATGTTAGCTCGGGTAACTGCAAAATATAGGTTCTTCAGGCTGAACCTAGGTAAAGGCTGTTTAAGTTGCTCGGCTTCATCAAAGGTATAGCCTGAAAGGTCTGCTTTGATTAAATTAGGCTCAACAAATGGTGTTAGAAACTGTTTTTCTATAAATTCGCGTGCTTTTGTTAGCGGCAAATGACGATCTTTTTCACCCAGTGTATCGTGAAAAAAACCTTCAAATTCATGATACTCCTTAGTGCTAGCACCTAACTTTTCATAAAAGTCTTTTACTGGCTGTTGATGCACCACCCAATCGCTACCTGACACTAAAAACTGCGTTGGTACGGTAATGGCCGCCGCATCTTTAACTAAACGCTCCGCCGTGCTGTATAACTCCAGCAAAATATTCACAGCAATTGGACGGGTAATTAATGGGTCATTGTCGTATGAGGCTATGCGCACTTCATCGTGAGTTAACCATTTGGCTTTGACGTAAGAGTTCACAAAGGCCAGTGCAGGTACTAGTTTTGTTAGCCCTAAAGCTTGTATTAGTGCTAAAGAAGCTCTAGCAAATGGCACATACAATTTCACCTTAAGTGCAGGCGAGGCCAATACCAAACTGCGAATATTCGGCGCGTAATCGTGTACCCAAGCTGCAGCAATCACCCCGCCAACGCTTTGCGCAATGACTGAAATATCCTCCAACTTAAAGCCATATGTATTGCATATATGCTGCGCAAAAACATCGGCATCTTTGACCAGCACGCCAAAGTTTTCTGCATAACCACGTACACCTGGCGACTTACCTAAGCCACGAGCGTCCCAAGCGAAACAATCGTACTCTGGCATATTTAAACCATCCACCACATCTTGTTGACGGCCAGAATGCTCATGCCCACGATGGAATAAAATGATTGCTCGTTTGTTATTGGTCTGATTCTGACTTGGCCAATGGCGATAAAAAATCTCAGCTCCATCTATCGCGGTAAAGTTATGCTCTTCTGCTACTCTAATCATGACGAATTCCATTTATTAAGATTTAAACTAAAATCACTTTACAACATAACTATATAATTAGTTATTTAGTTTTATGTGTCAAGCGCTTTGTAAAACTAAGTGGTCAATGTAAGTTGATAGGCATGCCGAACGACGCAATTAAAGCTAGGCGGGAATTTGCTAACAATCAACATAAAATAAATGGTGAGTTATTTCTCAATAACGCACCATTAATTAAGATCATTCAAATTAAACTAAGATTTTTTACGACGAAAAAATATCATGCCCAGCACGCCTAGAAGCAAGCCAAGTACTAAACCGCCTGCAGCATAATATTTAGTTGAGTCCTTAACTGCCGCAAAAATAGGATTGTCATAAAAATTAGTGCCTATATGCAAAGCTAGAATGCGCCATTTACCATCAGCCTCTTTGACTACCGCGGCAGTCCAGCGCGTTTTCATGGCTAAATTTCGACCATCAACTAATTGATAGTTTTCTGTACCAGACCCATAAACCAAGCCCCAACTTGGGCTTGCAGGATCGCCATATAAGTCTGTTAAAGCATCAGGCGTTAGCTTAATGTCTAACTTTTTCAGATATCCACCTTTGCCAAACCAGTCTTTAAAGTAAGCATCTATGCCATCTGGCGTGGAAATCACATTTTGGTTGATGGTAGTTATTTTTAGCTTGTCATCAAAATATTGTTTTAAATCACCATATTTTTCAGTATTAATGGCAGTTTCTATGCCTTGCAATACACCACGTAGTTCTTCATGTATCGCATGGTTAGGTTCTTCAGTGACAGCAAAGCTCGTGCTACTCATTAACAAGCAAACGATTACTAATAATCTTTTCAACATACGATCAATCTCCTTTTACATGATGCAATTTTTAAAGTTTGCCATCTAACAACATTCGCCATATCAATAGTGCAGATAATACACAAAATGAAAAAACAATGGCGCGGTATAGGTCAGGCTATCAACACGGTCAAGAATACCACCGTGACCTGGAATCAGATTACCTGTGTCTTTGATGCCCAAGTCACGCTTGACCGCTGAAATACTCACATCACCCACAAAACCAGCTAATCCAATCAGCACACCTGCTGCAAGTGGCTCCCAGCCGGCAAGTGGCGTTAAGTATTGCGCTAGCAACCATGACAATAAAGTAGTCGTTGCAACGCCACCGAGTAAACCACCTAAGGTTTTATTGGGGCTAACCTTTGGAATCACTTTGATGCTACCCAGCAACTTACCCCAGACATACTGCATGATGTCGTTGAACTGTGTAAGAAACACCAAAAACAAGAGTATGCCTGCGCTACCTGCCGCAGGGTTAACCTGATTAGGCAATGCAAGTAAATATGCTGCATGAGAGAGTGAAAATACCGTTGTCATCAGTCCCCAGTGCAAAGTGCCAACGGCTTTCAAAAAACCTTGCGTTTCGCCGCCTATCAGCATGCGAAGCGGCATCAACAAAAACATATAGACGGGAATGAAAACGATAAACATGCCATACCAACCCAGCCAAACCCATAAATACTGAAGTGGAATAGCGAGGTACACCCATAACAACATTCGTTTATCAGCAGCTCTGGTGGGAATAATACTGAGATATTCTCTTAGCGCGAAAAAGCTCACTAGCCCGAAAAATAACACGCCTAATGCACGGTTCACGGCAATGGCTAAAATAAATAAACCTGCCATCACCCACCAAGAACGCATGCGCAAACCAAGCTCATGGTCAGAGTCACTTGGGCGAAAAACGCGTTTTGACCAAATAATCAACGTACCTGCGACAAGTACAGCGACGACCCCCCACAAAGCAATCTGCAAATTAATCGTCATGCAGAGCCTTTGCTGTTTCTTTTAACGCACCTTTAGCACGATTGAAAATCGTTATTACCAATAGCAACAGCATTACGACTAACAACCAGTTCACCCAACCGCCAAACGGCATGCCTATGCCAAGCGCCAGCGCGACTGTGCCTAACCAGAATGCACGGTCACTTTTACCCATAGGCCCTTGGTACTGGCGTGTTGCGCCTATCTGCACGGCAACCACGCCCACCATTTCGCTGACAGTTGCCAGTAGTACTAGCAACACAATCAAGCTTGCACAGACGCGAGGCAGCAAAGCTAAAGGCAAATATAGCGCAGCGTCTGCAACCACATCGCCAAGCTCATTCAATATTGCGCCCAATTTAGATTGTTGGGCATGCTCACGAGCTAACATGCCATCTATCGCATTCAAACCCATACGCAAAAACAGCACCAAAGGTAGAGCTAACAAAGGCCAAGTAGCATCAGGCTGCCAAGCAATTAATGCCCCGCCAATAAAAGATAAAATCACTGCAGTGATAGTCACTTGATTAGCTGTAACCCCCGCACGCGCAAGAGCATTGACGATAGGTCTTAACAAGGCTTGAAATCGTGGTTTTAAATCGTATATCGAAGGCAAAGTAATTTCCTTATTCATTTAGATTTTTATTATTCGTAGGAGGCATTATGCCACCGCCTAGAGGACAAAGCACAATTCAGCTATGGTGCAGAGTTTTTAGCGTATGCGAAAACTAAATGCATGCGCATTTGTCAGTAAAACAATAATTTACAAATACTTAATTCACATTTAATCGCAATCTAAAGCCACTAGAGCCTTACTTTAGGGGCAAATTTATGGAATAATCATGCGATTAACTTAGCAACAAAATTCAAAGGCGATACATGGACGATAATAAAAGCAAAGCACTGAGCGCGGCACTTGCACAAATTGAAAAACAATTTGGTAAAGGCTCCATTATGCGCATGGGCGACGGCAATATTGGTGAAGATATTCAGGCGGTTTCAACGGGTTCATTAGGTCTTGATATTGCTTTAGGCATCGGCGGTTTACCGCGCGGTCGTGTGATTGAAATTTACGGTCCAGAATCATCAGGTAAAACTACATTAACGCTTTCTGTGATTGCGCAAATGCAAAAATCTGGTGGTGTAGCAGCATTTATCGATGCTGAGCATGCACTTGACCCACAATATGCTGCAAAACTAGGCGTTAACGTGCCAGACTTATTGATCTCTCAACCAGATACTGGTGAGCAAGCATTAGAAATCGTGGATATGTTAGTGCGTTCAGGCTCAGTTGACATTGTAGTCATCGACTCTGTTGCCGCGCTTACACCACGTGCCGAAATTGAAGGCGAAATGGGCGATTCACACATGGGCTTGCAAGCACGTTTGATGAGCCAAGCTTTGCGTAAGCTTACTGGTAACATCAAACGTACGAACACTATGGTGATTTTCATTAATCAAATCCGTATGAAAATCGGCGTAATGTTTGGTAACCCAGAAACGACCACTGGCGGTAACGCACTTAAATTCTACGCGTCTGTTCGCTTAGACATCCGCCGCACTGGTGCGATTAAAAAAGGTGACGAAGTCATTGGTTCAGAAACGCGCGTTAAAGTGATTAAAAACAAAGTCGCACCTCCGTTCAAACAAGCTGAATTTGACATTTTGTACGGCGAAGGCATCTCGCGTGAAGGTGAAATTATTGAACTTGGCGCAAACTTGAAAATGGTTGAAAAAGCAGGTTCTTGGTATAGCTACAATGGTGAAAAAATCGGCCAAGGTAAAGACAATGCTCGTGAGTTCTTAAGATCGAATCCAGCCATCGCTAATGAAATTGACGCAAAAATCCGCGCCAATATGAAATCATTAAGCGAAGCAATGCCTGCGGTACGCTCTGAAGAAGATTAAACGTTCATTGAATCTGTAACGAGGTTGCGCAATCGAATTTAAACCAAAAAGCCTGCGGCAACGGGCGCTTGATTATCTGGGTAAGCGCGAGTATTCATACTTTGAGCTCACCCAGAAATTAAAACCGTTTGCAGAAGAGTCCGATGACATTTCGGCCATTCTGGATGACTTTAAAAAACGCGGCTGGCTTTCAGATGCAAGGTTCACAGAGCAGCTAGTACATGCAAGACAAAGTAAATTTGGCAGCGCACGCGTCGCCAATGAGTTGCGAGAAAAAGGCGTAGCTGACGATTTAATCGCTGACGCCGTTGAAGAAGTTAAAGTAAATGAACTGGATTTTGCACGAGAAGTTTGTCGCAAAAAATTTAAAGCCAGCCCTAGTAGTCGGGAAGACTGGGCAAAACAAGCCAGATTTTTACAAAGTCGTGGCTTCGGTTTTGATGTAATTAAAAAAGTGCTCAATGAAAAAAATATCAATGAGTCAACTAACGATTAAATGCATGATTAAATACAATAGTAATTAAAATCAACGATAAACAAATAATGACAATTAAACTAAGCAACAATCCAAGCAGCAACGAAATCCGCAAGGCATTCCTCGATTTTTTTGCCTCTAAAGGCCATCAAATCGTCGCATCTAGCTCGCTAGTTCCTCATGGCGACCCTACCCTGCTATTCACCAATGCTGGGATGAATCAATTTAAAGATGTGTTTTTAGGTTTTGACAAGCGCGCATACACTCGTGCAACGAGCAGCCAAAAATGTGTACGCGCTGGCGGCAAACACAATGACCTTGAAAACGTAGGCTATACCGCTCGCCACCACACATTTTTTGAAATGTTAGGCAACTTTAGTTTCGGCGATTACTTTAAAGATGACGCGATTGCTTACGCCTGGGAGCTACTCACAGAAGTTTTCAAGCTACCAAAAGACAAACTCACCGTCACCGTCTATGCAGACGATGATGAAGCCTACAATATTTGGCATGACAAAATTGGCGTGCCTGCCGAGCGTATTATCCGCATTGGCGACAACAAAGGCGCACGTTACGCTTCAGACAATTTCTGGATGATGGGCGATACTGGTCCTTGCGGCCCCTGTACCGAAATTTTCTACGACCACGGCGATCACCACTTTGGTGGCCCTCCAGGCAGCCCAGATGAAGACGGCGACCGCTTCATCGAAATCTGGAATAACGTGTTCATGCAGTTCAACCGCGACGAAGCGGGCGTAATGCATCCACTACCAAAGCCATCGGTAGATACTGGTATGGGTTTGGAGCGTATTTCTGCTGTATTACAGCACGTACATGCCAACTACGAAATTGATATTTTCCAAGGCTTAATCGCCGCTGCAGCACGTGAAACCAAAACAACAGATTTAAGCATTCCGTCGCTTAAAGTACTAGCCGACCATATCCGCGCTTGCAGCTTCTTAATCGCAGACAGCGTAATTCCAGGCAATGAAGGCCGTGGCTATGTGCTACGCCGCATTATTCGCCGCGCCATCCGTCATGGTTATAAATTGGGTGCTCGCGCAGCATTCTTCTACAAACTTGTACCGGATTTGGTCAAGCAAATGGGCGAAGCCTATCCTGAACTTGTCGCGAATCAATCACGCATCATGGATATGTTGAAGCTAGAAGAAGACCGCTTCTTTGAAACCATTGAAAATGGTATGGAGATTTTAGAAACTGAACTTGCAGCTATGTCTAAAGCAAATAACTCGCTTTTCAATGGTGACCTTGCTTTTAAACTTCATGATACTTTTGGCTTTCCGCTGGATTTAACGGCAGACATTTGCCGTGAACGTGATGTCAATGTAGATAGCGCAGCATTTGATGCCGCTATGACACGCCAAAAAGAACAAGCACGTGCCGCTGGTAAGTTCAAAATGGCAACCAATCTTGAATACAATGGCGCGAATACAGACTTTAAAGGCTATGAAACTTTAGAAGCTAGCGCAAAGATTTTAGCCTTATACAAAGATGGCGCATCTGTGACCCAACTTTCAGAAGGCGAACAAGGCGTTGTGGTATTAGATAACACACCTTTCTATGCTGAGTCTGGTGGTCAAGTAGGTGATAACGGTGTGCTTAAAGCCGAAAACGGTATTTTTGCTGTGGAAGATACACAAAAAATCCAAGCGGCTGTTTTTGGTCATCACGGCATTTTAAAAACTGGCAAAATCAGTGTGGGTGAAAGTCTAAAAGCGAGTGTAGATTTAGCCGCCCGTGCCAATATCATGCGTAACCACTCAGCAACACACTTGATGCACAAAGCACTTCGCCAAGTTTTAGGCACGCATGTACAACAAAAAGGTTCGCTAGTTGATGCGGATAAAACGCGCTTTGACTTTTTGCATAATGCACCAATGACAGATGAAGAAATTGCCAAAGTTGAAGCGATTGTCAATGCCGAGATTCTTGCTAACGCGCCAACACAAGCCCGTGAAATGGATATTGAATCCGCACAAAAAACTGGTGCAATGATGCTATTTGGCGAAAAATACGGTGATATTGTGCGCGTATTAGATATTGGCAGCACCACAGAGTTATGTGGTGGTACGCATGTGAACCGCACTGGCGATATTGGGCTATTCAAAGTTTATGCCGAAAGTGGCGTAGCTGCTGGCGTTCGCCGTATAGAAGCCGCTACAGGTAATGGCGCGCTGAAGTTAATTAATGCTCAACAAGCACTAATTTCTCAACTTTCAGCTGAATTGAAAGCGCCGACTAGCGAACTTGCTACCAAAGTTGCGCAATTAAGCGACCATGCAAAATCGTTAGAAAAAGAACTAGCGCGCTTAAAATCTAAACTAGCCTCATCTCAAGGTGATGATTTAGCCACTCAAGCTACTGACATTGCAGGTATAAAAGTCTTAGCCGTGACGTTGGAAGGCGCTGATGCAAATACCTTGCGCGAAACAATGGATAAGCTAAAAGATAAACTAAAATCAGCTGCCATAGTCTTAGCTAGCGTTAACGATGGCAAAGTCAGCTTAGCAGCAGGCGTTACCCCTGACTTAATTGCTAAAATCAAAGCAGGTGAACTAGTCAACTTTGTAGCGCAACAAGTAGGTGGCAAAGGCGGCGGTAAGCCAGATATGGCAATGGCAGGCGGCACGGATGCCAGCCAATTACCCAAAGCGCTTGCTGGCGTGAATGACTGGGTAAGCAGTAAACTATAATTCAACTAATTTATATTAACTAAACTTTAATCAAGTAGCTTTTGATTAATTAACTTATAGAGCTAAAAATGGCATTAATTGTACAAAAATATGGTGGCACATCTGTAGCGAATCCTGAGAGGATACGCAATGTTGCCCGACGCGTGGCGCGCTATAAAGCAATGGGGCATCAAGTCGTAGTAGTAGTTTCAGCCATGTCTGGTGAAACTAACAAACTCATTGGTTTGGCTAAAGAACTCATGGCAGAGCCAGATCCACGCGAATTGGACATGATTATTTCCACAGGCGAGCAAGTCACAATTGGCTTAACCGCATTGGCGTTAATCGAGCTAGGCATTAAAGCGAAAAGCTATACAGGCGCACAAGTTAAAATTCTAACGGACGATGCATACACCAAAGCACGCATCCTCAACATCGATCAACATAATCTAAAAGCAGACTTAGATGCAGGTTATGTATGCGTAGTAGCAGGCTTTCAAGGCGAAGATGAGAATGGCAACATCACCACACTAGGACGTGGCGGTTCTGACACCACTGGCGTAGCTTTGGCGGCGGCATTAGGCGCCGACGAATGCCAAATCTACACTGATGTTGATGGCGTTTACACAACAGACCCACGCGTAGTGCCAGAAGCGCGCCGTTTAAAATCAATCACTTTTGAAGAGATGCTTGAATTAGCAAGCCAAGGTTCAAAAGTGCTGCAAATTCGCTCTGTTGAATTCGCAGGAAAATACAAAGTTAAGCTACGTGTGCTTTCAAGCTTTGAAGAAGAAGGCGACGGCACACTGATTACATTTGAGGAAGAAGATAACATGGAACAACCCATCATTTCAGGCATTGCGTTCAATCGTGACGAAGCCAAAATCACTGTGCTAGGCGTGCCAGATAAACCAGGTATCGCGTACCAAATCTTAGGCCCAATTGCTGACGCTAATATCGATGTCGATATGATTATTCAGAACACAGGCGCTGATGGCACAACCGACTTCACATTCACTGTTCATAAAAACGAGATGAACAAAGCACTGAATATTTTACGTGATAAAGTGCAAGGTCACATCGGTGCACGTGAAATCAGCGGCGATGACAAAATTGCTAAAGTATCAGTCGTTGGCGTTGGCATGCGTTCACACGTAGGTATCGCCAGCCAAATGTTCCGCACATTGGCAGAAGAAGGCATCAACATTCAAATGATTTCGACTTCAGAAATTAAAATTGCAGTCGTAGTTGATGAAAAATATCTAGAGCTAGCTGTCCGCGTACTACACAAAGCTTTTGAATTAGAAGCGGCTTAGAAAAATAGTAAATTAAGTCGCGGTTTTATGATTGATTTTTAGATGTGAATCAAGTATTATCGCGCCTCAATTAAGAAACTTTAATTGAACAGCGTAAGAAAACGGAGAGCTGGCCGAGTGGTCGAAGGCACTTCCCTGCTAAGGAAGCATACGGGCTTAACCCTGTATCTAGGGTTCGAATCCCTAGCTCTCCGCCACCTACCGCACAACCCCCGCGAATACTCAAGTTTCAGTCTCAACGGACATCACAGAGCTTTAAATCCAAAAATTGTGGTAGGTAATGTGGTAGTTTAATGATAAGGTACCTTTTAATTCAAGGGGTGCTACCATCAAATATCTATCCAAAAGATCTAACGGTATATACGAATTTACTCGGACCATCCCTGTCCCCTTAGTGCCACATTTTAATGCCTATCGAATACGAAAATCACTCCAAACGACTGATTTAAAAATTGCTGAAAAGCGCTGCATTGAAATGGTGGCCAAATTCAACAAAGAGTTTTCCGCAATAACTGACTTTATTGGAAGAGATCCCATAGTTCCAATAGCCAAAGGCCAAGTTTTACTTACCCCAGAACTGAGCGCAGCTGTAGTTAGCCATGCCAAACGCAGTCTACTTAAATCAGATGACTCATTTCGCGACTTGGTGACTGGCTTTAGGCTGCCAGACTTCAACAGGCGAACCGCTTCAATTAGACATGGTCTGGACTTAGCTACATTGAAAGCAGCCTGCGTTCGACGTGATGTCAGCTCAATAACCCCTTTACTACTCAATAATTTACTGCGGCCATTTAGCGCCAGCCTTGAACGCCTGCTTGCTAATGATGCTGACCTTTTTAACTTAAAATTAGAAATCCTTTTGGCAATACGGGATGGGACCCGTGAATTAATTGCCCGTGATGAAGGTGATGGCAACCATACAAACACTGTAGCACCATTTGTAGCGCTGCAAAAACCAGAACCTACCCTCACCCTTTTAAGACTTCACGAACTTTGGGCTAAAGATGCGGTACGCAATCCAAAGACATCTGACAGCTTTCTGGCCACTCTCAAACAATTCATTACATTTGCCGAAGACAAACCTGCCAAAGAGATTACTCGTGAAGACATCAACAACTGGGCAATTCAACTGGCTACTGATGGCTATGCAAACAAAACCATTGCAAACAAAATAAAGACAATCAATGCGATGTTTGTTGTGGCTGTCGATAATTGTCTAATTTTATCCAGCCCAGCCTCCAGAATCAAAACCAAAGGACGTGGGACGCCAAAAAAAGATAAACGGGCCTACACCACACCTGAGCTGAAACTTCTTTTCGAGCGCCCGTGGTCAATAAAAACAAAACCTCAGACTAATGAAACCTACCGGCATTGGATTCCAGCTATTGGACTGACAACTGGTGCTCGACTTCGTGAGATATGTCAGCTTCGACTTTCGGACTTTCAAGTAGAAGCTGGTCACCACATCATAGACATTAATGCAGAAGGCGAAAACTCCAGTGTAAAAAACGAAAGTTCAATTCGAAGAGTACCAATTCATCCTGATTTAATTGAAATGGGACTTCTGGTTTATGTGGAAGCTGAACGGCTTCGTAACCCCAAACCAGATGCCATGCTATTTCCCGAATTAGAACCTAACAACAAGTACAACAACCCAGCTGAAAAAGCATCAAAATGGTGGGCTAGATTTAGCGACGAAAAGGGTGTTACGGACCCGGACACTAGCTTTCACTCTTTTCGTTACAACTTGGTAGAAGCTGCACTGGATATAAAACCCGATCCAGGCAAGGCTGTCCGTTTTGCTCTCACGGGGCATACGGATACGGATGTTGGCGCTGATTACTACCCAAAAGTTCACGGTATAGAACCCTTAGTAGCTTGTGTGAATCAAATTAAGCTGCCAATCGACATCACTAAACTGATGGTTGGAGACAAGCAATAGCGAGCATAGAGTTATGATGGTTTAATCGAAAATGATCATCAGAGATGATAATAGTGATCCAGATGGCACATAAAACATTTGAAGTCATAACACGAGGGGGGTGGGGCTGATATCGTGTTGATTAGAAAATATGGCATCAGACTCAGCGCTATTATGTCTCTGATGCACAATTAATATCAAAAAGCATCCTAGCAGCTGATATTAGCTACTAAAATAAGTGAATGTTGCTTGGATTCCTAGCGGGATAAACGATGAGCAGATATATGGTATCAGGTGGATACAGCTCCTAATCTTGGAAAATAACAAATAAGTATTTATTGAGCTATTATAATAACTCAATAAATACATATTTGAACCATTATAATATATCAATAAATTGTTATTTGATATATTATAATGGTTCACTTATGAAGGAGTGGTCATGAATTATCAAAAGTTAAGATTGAATCAAGTAGACCGTAACTTAGCTCAAGCGAAAGCGCTATTCTTTAATGTGCCTCAATATGACGGTTGGATTAAAACTGTTCGTGAGGCACTGGGAATGTCAACTCGCCAACTTGCAAAGAGATTAAACGCTTCTCAGTCAGTAGTCACGTCTGCTGAAAGGAATGAGCGGGCGCATACTATCACACTGGCGCAGTTAGATAAGCTGGCCGATGCTTTAGGCTGTAAAGTTGTTTACTCTCTCATTCCTGAAAGTTCATTAGAAGCGATGGTAAATGAACGTGCAGAAGCTATCGCCCAAAGCCAGGTGAGTATGGTGCAACACACAATGCGACTTGAAGATCAGTCGGTTGGTCAAGATTTTTCGGAGCAACAAATCAATATCATCAAACAAAAACTGTTGGAAGGTAAATGGTCAAAGCTATGGGATTAGAGGGCGCACACGCTGAGGGAGCGACGCCACTAGATCCAGATGAAGTTGCGGGCTTGATTCCCAAGCACATCAACACGCAAAGTGCTTTAAATGAGTGGGAACAGCAAAATATCATTGAGGCGACTCAGTGGTTAATGAGAGTTATTAGTCGTAAGACTTTATTAACTGAGGATTTTGTGCGCGAGCTGCATAAGCAAATGTTCGGAAAAACATGGCGCTGGGCAGGTACCTTTAGAAATACCGATAAAAATATTGGTGTGGACTGGATGCAAGTTTCAGTAAGACTAAATCAATTATTAGGTAATGTGCAATATCAGCTTGATAACAAGGTATTTGGCGTAGATGAAATTGCAGTGCGATTTCATCACGATATTGTATGGATTCATGCGTTCCCAAATGGTAATGGTCGACATGCAAGGTTAATAACAGACGCCTTACTCATGCAAAATGGTCTTGAACCATTTGCTTGGGGAAAATCAAATTTGGTAGTTGATAGTCAGATTAGGCAAAGTTATTTGACTGCATTACGTGAAGCAGATGCGGGAGACTTCAATTCATTAATGGGATTTGTAAGGTCTAGCGATTAGAGTTGCACTTGCCAGTTATTAGCGGCTGCCGTCAAGTAGGCTAGCTTAATCCATATTCTACTGCCGATGCTTTGAGGGTGGCTCCGCTTAATGTTCCTAATCAACCCTGCCCCCCAGCCGAATACCTTAAGATGGTCTTTCGGTCTAGTCGACTAGTGTCTATCTAAATTAATTGTGCTTCAGATATATAATGGCGAAACTCAGAGGTACACTCTGAACACTCAAGCCACAAAAGCAAGATAGGTCAAGCCTCTCTGAAATCCTGTTGATTAAGATTGATCTATTCTGGGAAGTCCAATCATCAGCATTTCGGCATGTAGATGAAACTGCATCAAACAACCTTAAGCGCAAGATTCCATAATATATTTAAGGGCCGCTTACAACCTGAAGAAGATTTTACTGCCAAGAAAATGCTCCTGGAATCATTGATCCAAAGGGCATTGTAATAGATTAAATAGTTCTTAACGATATAAGACTCCTTCGGTCATGACAGAAGGATGTTATATTCGCAACTTACTATCAGTCCTGACTGCTATGGGCCTCAAAATCTGAATTCAATCCAGCTTTATCTTTTGCATCAAATCGGGGAGGTATAGTAAAGAAATGAAACTTCGACTTAAACAACCGCATATCACTCTTAACTTAGAGACTAAGATTGCATCCAGGTGAGGCCTATGGCAACAGATATAAATGAGTCCGAGCTTACAATATGTGCAGGTTGCCTTGAACCTTTTACTGAAAAGAAGCCTTACGCGGGTCTGACTGCCACCTTCGATCCTCTTTGCCGCGCCTGCTGGCACGAGTACCTATTCATGTATCCCAAAGACTCAAGCGTAACGTACAGTCTGCCGCCTACTTCCGAAGGCGTAGCTGGCTTCACCAGAACCTTGAAAAAATAAGGGTGCTGAAGTTCAGCACCCTCTTAGCAATTTATTTCGTCTGGTTTCGGATTAGTCCAGCTTCAGTTAGTATAAAGTGAGTCTGATTTTTGAGCTCACTTGGAACCATAAAAAGGGTTACACCTAGCTCAGCGGCAACAGTTAATGCAATGCCTAGACCAACAGTTGGCTTCCCTCGCTCTAGATCGGATAACGTTTGTTTTGCTATGCCCAGAGTCATAGCCGCCTCTACTAGGGTCATTTTGGTTTTAGTTCGCGCCGCACGAACTGCCTCACCCAGTTGAGCAGGTGTACGCAAGATGGGTTCGTTTGGGAATTTAGTTTCAACTACTTTTTTCATGATTAATCCTACAAAGGTAGGATTATATGGCACTCGGCGCGGGCTTGTCAGCTATAATCCTTTCATAGAAGGATTATAGCTCTCACCTAATACGATTTAGTAGGGTGCTGGACTCCAGCACCCTACTTTACCGTTGAGCTCACCTGCCGAGAAGCATGTAATCAGTTAGATTCATGCAAAAATGGCTTATGTCTGTTGATTGATGCTAATGGTGAGAAGATGCGATCTGGTAGCCGCTTGAACAATAAGGAGCCTTCAAAAGATGGCGCATCCATTTCTAGAATAGCCATTTCTTAATCTCCTTAACATTGCCAATGGCTAACTGATATTCCGGTGGGCGTTGCGTTTCAATATCAACAGCAGCGCGCACATCCTGTATGTAATAATTCACAAGAGGCACTCGGCATGCAGTTGTGCGTGAAGACGTGTCTTTGAAATACTCAAAACAAATCACTGCTTGCTGCTCTTGACTAAGACCTGGATGTGCAATTAATCTCACAGGAACTTCGGTTGCCCAGTCCTTATCATCTCCAATTAAAGAACCTGCGGGCCGATCAAGCAATACCGCATGTGAGATGCGGCCTAACGTGTAATCGCGAAACTGCTTATTAAGTTCACAGTAAGCTCTGACGTGCCAGCGCCGACCTGCGCGAATGATGCTATGTGGCGAAATAATACGCTTGTGAGGCGCAGGGTCTCGCATAGAGCGATAAGTGACCTCTACTGCTCGTCCCATTCGAGAGGCACTTGAAAGAATTGCAAAAACATATGGACTAGGTGTGGTTATGTCAGGAAAGGCAGCAACAACATGCTGGCTTTCTGAGTCAGTAGTTGCTGGCAACCCAACTAGAGATAAATATTTAGCAAGAGATACTGAGTCATCTTCATGCTTGTCGCGATAAAACTCTGAGGTTGCATTAAAGCTACGAGTGATACTGTTCCACTGTGTCCAGTTGGGCTGAGATTCCCTAAACTCCCTAAGCCACTGACTTGCTCTTATCGAGCTAAGTCCAAGCATCTGCCGTAAGCGTGCATTACCTATCTGACCTTCCCATCGAAGTAGCAGTTCCATCAAGTGCAATCGCTGTGGATCTAGTTTTTTTGCCATCGCACACTACCTTATGAATAGTTATATATTATGATAAATTATATATTATTATAAATTATATTGAATGTATATAGTTTAATTATCAACGTTATCTAAAAAGTTACGGTCGTTAGGCGGTTAGTCAACAAAGAAGATGTTTATAAAAATATTTACAAACAGAATCTTACAAGTTTATTTACTGCGGCTTTAATGTTTCAACTTTAAGATAAGTTATGAGTAAGTTTAAATATATATAAATATTTTCTTTCTCGCCTAACTAGTACCTATACTTTTTATCATTGATGATTTTCCTATTTATTCTGTCGCAGAAAGAAGCATTTAACAGGAAATTTTACTTCAATTTACTTATCTGGACGGATTCCTTACGGTAGCAGATAAGTTTTTACATGGTCGCTACTACGGATACCGCACAGCGACCACCCTGGGGAATTGGGCACTTTAGTGCGCGGTCAGAGGGGGCGGTAGAGTTGCTGGCTTAGCAGCTTAAGTCTGATCAATTGCGGGTGTTGCCACACACCGTGATCGCTGGTGACACGACGGTTTGAAAGATCGAAAACTATTGTGATGAGCTGCGCGTTCCAACCGAACCACAACCTGCTTGTGGGTAGGGGGAATTATGCGCTAGCTCTTCTCGAGATTGATACAGGTCGGGTTAGCGCTAAAGGGAGGGGGGCCCTGAAAGGGGGAACCGCTAGGTTCACAACTATAACGTTGAAAGTGAACTTACTTAAGAGGGTTGCAACCTAAATATCAATAGTTGATTTTAAGGGGGTGAAAAAGAAATGATTAAAAATTGCATAATGGTTTGAAGTAAAGGGTCGCTTCGGGGGCTTAATTTCCTGATAACAAATAAACTCGAGTATGAGTTAGTCTTGAGTAGAATTAGGAGACTATCGTCAAGGCCACAGCCTTTGCAACTTGTATTGTCACAAGGATATCTGCATCCAGAGTTAAATTAATGGTTGGTTTCTAGGAGCAGTCGAAAGGGGTTTTAATGTTCCGGATGGTTAGTTATCATGTTCAAGCAGTTTACGATAGAGCAACTCGCAGACCTTTTGGAGTAATTTGGTCGTTGGTTGAAGCAGAACTATTTGGATATCTGTGAAGTCTTTCTGCCCATGCATCATGTTGCAACGTACGCAGTATATAAACTCCAGAATAGCGGCGATCCTCTCACCTTGACCAGCCGCGTTTAGTCTATCAAGTAGTTGTTCGTCTTCCCCCGCCTGTCTTTCGCCCGTAACTGGATGAAGCTTTATAAAGAATTGATGCTCTTCAAGTATTCTTTTTGCTTCCGCTATGGCTGCGACGCATTCTGGGGCACCCTCTAAGGCTGCAATGAGATGCCTTGCCCCTAGAAACTGTGCAACGTAGTCTTTCGCCGCTGCAGCATCAGGGAAATTTGCTCTGCCTTCAATTTGAATCCCGCTATCAGGCATTCTGCTTAGCCGGAGAGTTGCCTCGCAATAAAGGCGATTATAAAGAACGTACTGCGTTAAGAAGCGATCGAAGAAGGTACGAGCGGTTTGGCCCGTATATCCATCAGCCTTTTCAGTCCAACTTTTGTAGAACTCGACGAACTCGGGTGGTAGTGGCATACAGCTCCTTAATTCCTAAAGTTTAATTAAAGAGCTAGCTTTTGCCAGCCCCGTATCTTTAAAATCACGTTTTAGGCTCGTGATTGGAATCTATCTGTGGCTGTAGACGACCTGAAGGAACTGGACCACAAACAAATAACGCTGGGCATTGTGGGCAGGAGAATGTAGAACGCTCTGCTGGAAAAAAACCACTTCGAATTGCTTGAAGATGCTCGTTTATAGTTGCATGTCTATTCCCCATTTTCTTTGCAGAAAAAGTAATTATCTCAGACTGTTGATCAGCTAGATATACCAGTTCTGCTGTAGCGTTTGGAAATGCCTGAGAGGCCGCTGTTAAAAAGACCGCAGCACCTACAGTATCAGTACCGCCAGAGCGGCTATGCCCTGTCATAATTCTACGCACCCTCACGTGGCCATCAGCAGCCAAAAGAACATCATCAGGAGTTACAATTAGTTCCTCTGCTCCAAATGTCACTCTAAGCGCAATTGGTTTCTGGGGTGTGAAACCACTACGAGAGGCTGAAAAGTATTGAATCATTGCTGTTGCGAATTCCCGATAATTCTCAAAGTAGCCATGTTCTCCCAAACCTTGTGCTCGTAACGTTAGATCTACCTCTGTTAATAGTTCGTCTTCGCTAGAGGATATTTCCTCGGTAATCACTCGTTTCAATAAACTTCGCACACCATCATGCATTAGGAGAAATGGAGTAGCTGTTCTCCGGCCACCTGTCTGCAAGATATACGTATACAAAAAACGTCGGGGGCACCGTTCGAATAATTCAATCTGATGTTCTGCGAGTTGCAGTGGTCCAGTTAAGTCAATTGCAATTGGCGTGTTACCAAACGTAGAGGGTAAAGTTCGCGTAGAAGTTAAATTGAGTTTAACCAAAGCTGGCCCAAGACGCGAAATAAAGTTTTCTGATAACTGGCGGTTCCGGTCTGCCCGGTCCTTCGTACATGCGTACAGTACTAATTTATCTCGCGCTCTAGAGAGCGCAACATAGAATAAGCACTCTTGCTCTTCTGCTCGACTCAGGTCAAGAAAATCTGCTACCGCACCCTCAGCACCTTGAATCATACCGTCTGGTGGAGGGCACGCAGGAGCACGACGGCGACGGCCTGGAATTGTGTCTTCGTTTAGACCAGGAATATGAACAGCTTGAAATTCTAGTCCTTTAGCACCGTGAATTGTCATTAAGCGCACTGCGTCAATGCTCGATGCAGCAGCTGGAAGATGCCGAAGGTCTTTGTCTTCACCCAGTCGTATCAGTCTTCGGATTCGCTCAAGTAAGCGGAAAATAGGTACACCGTTTCCAATAGGCTGAGACTTAGCGAAGTTCATAAATTGCCAGATTGCAACTCCTTCAGATCTTGATGCAATGGAATTCGATTTTGCGATATCAGAAGCCAGACAAGTCTTGTCAAGCATGATTGTCGCTAGTACATTCCATGGAGAATCAGTAGCATTTAACCCTGAGAACAGAGTTTCCAGCTTAACCAAAGCTTCAAGACCTGACCGGCTGAGACCTATTATTGCTTCCTTATTTTCTAAGAAGCTTAATGCTGGCGCCTTGTTAAGTCTCATGTGTCCGAGCACAGAGGCAACGTCTTGAATTTCCATTTGAAAGGTAGGTAAGCAAGCAATCTTAACAAGCCCCATTGCACGATCATCGAGCATCAGAGATAAAAACGAAAGTAAATTTTTAATCTCAGGCCTCTCAAAGAGGCTACCCAGAAAAAGTACGGGGATATTCATCGCTTCTAAGTAAGAAGCAAGCTCTGCAAGCTTATCGTTTCCAGTACATAGTATCGCCTGATCTTGATAACTAATGCCAAGTTTTTTAAGCTCTTCGATGCAGTCTGCAATTGCAACAGCCTGCTCATCAGCTTTTGTTGTAATTCTAAGTTCAGGAGGAGTACCAACATCCTTTCGATTGGGCATCAAAGCACTGTCGTCACCACCTGACTGCATGTTCATAGAAAAGCTTGAGAACGCTTGAACTATTGGGGTAAGAGAGCGATAGTTCAGCTCTAACTGTCCTCTTTGCGCTCCAGGAAAATCTTCGTTACCAAATCGAGAAACATTGAATGAAGAAGCTCCGCGGAATCGATATATGGATTGCTTGGCGTCACCAACAACCCAAAGATTATTTCCTTGTGGACTTATCGCCTGTAGAAATCGGACGCTACTTCGGTTTACATCTTGGTACTCATCAACCAATATATGATCATAAGATGCAGCTAGGTACTCACGTACCTCCTTATTGCTTTCCAGAAGTTGTACAGGCAAATACACCAAATCGCCGAAGTCAATGCAATTATGTTTCTGTTTCAGTTGCTCATAAACTTCATAAACTTGAGCAACCTCAACTGCTTTCTCCGCCGCCAATCTTTCATCGTCACTTACAGCTGCATTTAACATTTTGTTAGCTAGACAGGAATAGCTTTTTGGCTCAACTACTTCATCCTTGGCTCTTGAAATTGCCATTAGGGACTCATTGATATTCTGAGTTGGATCGTATAAGTCGCGATAGTGTTTTAAAGGTAGTTTAGGAAATTCATGTTCAATAAGTTCAACGGCCTCGACGCGGTCAAGCATCCGAGGCTCTTTGGGCATGCCAAATTCTTTGTGAAACCTGCGTACTATGTCCAGTCCATATGCGTGAAACGTACCAACCCATAGAGCTGCCGCTACTTCTGGCCGCTTTCTAGAAATTCGCTCGGCCATTTCCCCAGCAGCTTTATTAGAGAAGGTCAGTAGCAGAATTCGACGTGGATCAACGCCTTCATTAAGCAATCCCTCAACACGTGCCACAAGTGTCTGAGTTTTCCCAGTACCTGGACCTGCTTCCAGCAGATATGGAACTCCGCGATGATTAGCTGCAATCTCTTGTTGCTTATTGAGAGGACGCTCCTTGTGCTCAGCATCTTCTATAATCACGGCTGGCAAGAGCAATGCGTCTAACAATTGTTGTGCGACTACGGGATAAGGGGCATCAAGTTTTTTCGAAATAGCTATAGCAGTCATACCTTCTTTAAGATGAAGGTCGCGCAAATACGGACGAGGAAGAAGAAATTCCCTAGCAAAAAGGTCCATCTGTATTTCTCGTCGTTGCTTTCGACTGTAGTCGACGACTCTATGTTCACCTACTGGTGACGCCTCTGCACTACGAGAAAAATCTATTTCTTTTGCTGGAGTAGCCTCCTCTGCATCGCCTAACAAAGCATGTCCCAATTCATGAGCAACTAAAAGCGCTTGTTCGAATAATGTACCATTCAACTCATGAAGGATTAAGTCTTTTAAAAGCTTTGCTCTACCTCCGTCAAGGATTTCTGCTCCTTTAACAACTCCCTCAACAATATAACCACGCTCCTCAGCCTCAGCTACAACGAACTCGTATGCCCGCCACGGGTCATGCCCACGATGAACTACAGCATAATGTAATTCCGCGGCGCGTTGACGAGCGAGCTCAATGACATCCAATTAAGATTCCTCGCGCAATACATTACGAATTTCATCTTCGGACATAGCTGCATCCTCAAGTAACTTTTTGAAGGAAACCTGAGACGGCAGAGTAGGAGCTTCATCGGATTTATGTGGAGCGGAAACTAATCGAACAGGTCCACTAAGTGATTGCATCATGATCTCTGGTGAAATCTTTATTGCTTCAGCAAGCTTCCGAATGAATGTCTTTGGTATCGATTCAAAAGTTGCTCGTCTTTCTGCAATCGCTACCAAGACAGCATGGCGGATGCCTAGTTGTTTAACGATCTCTTTTCTCTTGGAGATGGGTAGGGAGGTAATGAAATCAGCGTCTTCCTGAAGTGATGCTAAAACTCGATTGACAGCTTTTTTCCCACGCTGCTCCAAGTCATTTGGCTCAAAACCTGCTGCTTCAAGAACCTCGTCTAGTTCATCATCAGGGGTATTCATGATAAGAGCAATTTTTGCTTCCATGAATCTTTGTTCTAATGCTTTTTTTGGGTCCATTACCTTATCTCCTTAAGCTTTTCGGCTGCTCGAATCAATCTTTTCCAAGCGTTCCGATAGTCGGACTCTTTAACTCTAAGTACTCTAATCACTTCTTCGTGGCTATCAAAAGCCTCTTTGAATAGTGCATTGAGAATTTTCGCTGGTAACTCATCTTCCCTATACTCGGCTTTAAGAATTACCAAATAACTTTGCTCTTCGGTATCTAACTCAAGAGTTTCTAACTGTTCTAATGGAGTAGACCTATCGGTTGCCACTTTTTCTAAGTTCAGTACCTCGTCATCTCCATCTGTAACAATAAACTCGTGCTCCATTACAACATGGTCTTCTTCTCTTGATTTTGTCTTTTCGAGACTTGATGACCAACTTCTCATCACTCCAATAACAAGCCCAAAAAAGTCCAGCCGATTTTTTGGCCATTTCCGAACGCCCATAGCAATGCGCTCCAGCGCCTCTTGAAGAAGGTCTTCAGGCTGATACTGACGCTTGAGATGTGCCTTACGTTCAAGCAACAGGGAAGCTATCGCAACCATACGCTTTAAAGCAGATGCATCACTATACAAACCTTCGATTGCAGCCTTAATCTCTTCTGGACTCGCCAAGATGTCCCCTGCTTGGGTGTTAATTTCATCATCAGGCAATTCATCATCTTCGACCTGCATTGCATGCTCTCCCTTCTATGCTCCGTGATCGCATAGGCTTGCCATTATTTTAAATAAGTTAGTTTAAATCATTTTGTCATGGCAAGGCATGATCAAAACAGAGCATTGATATGTGAAGGTGGGATTTTCCCTCCTATAAACATATAAAGGATATGTAAATGAAATCTACTCATAAATCTACTGTGCGAATTGCTAGTGATGAAACTTTAACATTCCAGGACTTTGAGATTCCGTTTGTAAACCCAAATGGTGCACAGATTCTTGAGGCAGTGAACGCGTTAAAAGATGATGCTTTATTACTACAGTGCTTGCCATCTGGTGCTTTAGAGAGCATTCGACCAGATGAAACTCCTGACCTGCGCACAAGTTTTGAATTTATACTTAGCTTTGGGGATCGTACTTACAATTTTTACATCAACGATGCTCAGCTAGCTTGGGGAGCTCGTCACGTTTCTGGCGAAACTCTACGTAAGCTTTCCAAGACAACTGAAAATTTTGATGTCTTCCAGGTTCGTAATGATGGTGAGCCACACCTAATTCGACCTGACACAGTTATTGACCTAAATCATCCTGGAGTTGAGAAATTCATCACCCGTCAAAAAATCTGGAAGTTGAGGATTCAGGCAATAACTTTGGAATATGAAATTCAACATGTTAAGGTTGGGGATGCTATGAAGCGTGCAGGTTTCGACCCAACTAAAGCATGGGATATCTACTTACTCATTGCTGGGCAACCTAAGCAACAAGTAGATATTGACTACGTGATTGATCTAGCTACGCCTGGTATCGAGCGTATCCGCCTAATGCAGCGTAATGTCGATAACGGTGAGGCATCGGCTCTCACGTTGCGTCATGAATTCAGCCTTCTTGCAGCTGATGTAACACATCTTGATGCAACTGGCTGGAAATGGGAAACCATCAAATCTGAGGAGAATCGTTGGTTGATTATTCACAACTATTCAATGTTGCATGGTTATCAGCCTGCTACTGTCAAACTTGCGCTGCTTATTTCGAAAGATTACCCGCAAGCCCAGATTGATATGTTCTATTTCGATCCTTTTGTAACCCGCAGTGACGGAAGAGATATTCCCAGCACTCAGATTAGGGCGATCATTGAAGGTGTTCAGTTCCAAGGGTGGTCGCGTCATCGCAATGCTTCTCAGCCCTGGGATCCACTGACTGACAATGTTGCAACTCACCTAGCTTTGGTTGAATCTTCGCTGCTTAAGGAGTTTGGCGAATGATTCTGACCGCAACCTTATCTATGACACAAAGAGTTCATGAAGTGCTGAAGCAGCATCTTTTTCCCGGTGACGGAAAGGAAGCTGCTGCAGTTATGGTTTGTACTCGAGTTCCTGGAAATCGCCAACGCCTCCTCGTAAAGAACGTGATTCCAGTACCCTACATGGCATGCAGTAGAAGGGATGAAAATTCTATTACTTGGCCATCTGAATTTATTGAACAAGCTATAGACTTTGCATTGCAAAAAGGCCTAGCCCTTGTTCTGATTCATTCTCACCCTGGAGGAACTCCTGATTTTTCGGATGTTGACAACCGTAGTGACCAAGAAATCATACCTTGTTTATTTGCTGCCTGTGGCGACGTCCATGGAACAGCGGTAATGCTGCCTAATGGCTTTATTTTCGGACGTATATATACGTCTGAAATGTATGTATCAGAAATTGATCTAGTGAGTATTATTGGTAACGATTTGAAATTTTACTGGGGAGATGACAAAACACGTAGCGTTAAAAGGCCAATGGCGTTTACCAGCGAAATGACATCTGATCTGTCTAGACTTACTGCTGGAGTAATTGGTGTATCAGGCACGGGATCGATTGTAGCTGAACAGCTCTGCAGGCTCGGGTTTGGCCGAGTCATTCTTATTGAATTTGATACGGTTGAACACAAGAACCTGAACCGCATTTTAAATACCATTAAAGCAGATGCGGATAAAAGTCTTGCTAAGGTTAGCGTATTTTCTGATCGCGCCAATCAGTACAGAGATGAGCCATATGTCATTCCGGTTGACGCAAACGTGTTATCTCGCAAAGCAGTTATAGCTTTGGCAGAATCGGACGTACTTTTCTCCTGTGTCGATAAGCTGCGGCCTCGTAGTGTAGCCGACCGTTTATCACAATCATTTTTACTCCCACTATTGGACGTAGGAGTAGGAATATCCACTCGTAGTCATGAAAACGGGAAACTTGCTATAGATGAGGTGGCAGGCAGAATCGACTATGTCCATCCAGAGGGCAGCAGTTTATTTGATCGTAAAGTCTATACCTCGGCAACCTTACAAGCTGAGGCACTGCTTGAGTCCGACCCTCAAGCGCACGCTGAGCAAGTGCATCATGGGTATATCAAAGGGCTACCCGAGCAAGCCCCAGCAGTTATTACTTTAAACATGCGAGCTGCAAGTGCATGTGTAATGGAATTTATTGCTCGCGCATACCCGTTTCGACAAGAGTCAAATGATCAGTACGCTAGAACTCGATTTATGCTGGCCGAAGCTATTGAAGAGTTTACAAGCGAGTCTGAATTCTCGAAACGCCCATCCCCACTTTTAGCCTTGGGAGATGATGAACCGTTGCTGGGGTTTCCTTCACTTTCCCACGAGGATGATAACAAATGAAATGGCCAATATGGATATTAAATATTTTGGAAGATATTTTGCCTGCACGACGCGTCGTATGCTACGACGACCTCCCATCAAAGTTGCCATGGCGGAATTTGGTTCTTCTCCGTGATGGAGGGGAAAACTGGAGTATTAGCATGAGATGTCCCTGTGGATGTCGACAACCCATCGAACTGCCATTAATTCATGAAGCAAAGCCTCGATGGTCTCTGAATATTGAGAAAAATAATTTACCTACCTTATCACCATCAATTTGGTTACGTGAAAATTGTCGTGCTCACTTTTTTGTTAAACATGGTCGCGTAATATGGGTTAAATCCTGAATTTTAGATATTTCGGATGCTAACGTGATGAGTTCATCGCAAAGTGAGCTTTTTCTGGACCGTAGATAAAAGTCGCTACACTATTGATGGGCTCTTTTGAAATGACGTTAAGGTTGCAAGTCGACGGAACGGTTCTAATAATCAATATGTACGTTATTAAATAGTTTCAACTCTGCGAGCACTGACCAAATTATCTAAAAAAAGATATTGATTAAATACGTAAGTATTTGCAACTAAAATACTCGACTCTTTAATTCCAAACCAGGCTTAAAATGTGGGACATGCTTAGCTTGCACTTGAACTTGTTCGCCTGTTTTTGGATTCCGTCCAGTTCTTGGTGGTCTGACACTCACGGTAAAGCTACCAAAGCCCCGTATCTCAATTCGATCATTATTTACCAGCGCGTTAGACATGTTATCCAGTATATTCTGTATCGACAATACAGCATCCGTATGAGTTAGATGGGGAAACCGGTTGGCTATGATTGTGATAAGTTCAGATTTAGTCATAAATAAATATTATCACAGTATTCTGGATTCTATATTTAGGCTCACTTCCTTAAAGCGATGATTCAAATAAATCTAGCAAGCACCCTCCCCTCACGTTGACTCCACTCAAGTTCAAACGGGCGAAATCAATAGCCCAAGCTAGGTCTATTTAAAGCTCAAATCACCCAAGCACGCTGTAGAATGCAGCTCAAAAGACAGCTAATCTATATATTTGAAATTCAGCTGAAATCCTATTCAAACTTTAAACACACAAAACTCAACTAACCCGCATAAATAAATATCATTTTAGCCAAAAATCCACCAGCTAGTTACCTATACGTATTAGCCCTCTAAAAAAGGATTAATTAACTAGCCGTGATAAGATTCACCATAACGTACTGCAGAGCCTCTGATTTGTAAGGAGAGGGTCTACATATGACAATAAATTATAATATATTCAACAACTTAAATAACCTACGTTATTCGATGACTGTTTCGGTTAACGGAAATAATTATAAATTAAATGAATCTGGAACGAGCGCCCTGTGGGAGCTTGACTTGTACATTACTTACCAACAACTCATTGATGAATTGCACAAAACTTTGTGTGTAACCGATGACTTTACCAATCTGCAACAATACAGAAATCACTTATCAACCCTTCATGGTTTCATGACCTCGGTTGGCAAAGCCGAAGTTGACCGAATAGGCTTCGAATTTAAATCTGGATTTCTGGATTCGATGAATAACTATCTTAGAAACTTAAGTGTTACTGAGGGGACCAAATCGGATAGACGCACCCATCTCAAAAAGTGGCTGAGTATTTTTGAACTTCTCACGGGTATAGCCCAAAACTCTTTCAAACCTCTACTTGGTAATTTTAACCTAGTACTCAAGCAATCGTTAATTGACGCCAATATTACCCAAGCCGACTTGGTAAGACAAGCAAAAATCCCTAAGTCTGTACTTAGTCAGTGGATAAGAGGTGCAAAACCTAACAGTCGCACAAAGGCTAGCATCCATCGAGCGGAAGCGGTACTTAATCTTAAACGTGATGCTCTTACAAACCTTTTGCTTGAAGACAAACAAGCCGATACCACGAACAAACCGAGAAATATAGAGTTTCGTCAGAGACTTGCTGAGCTAGCCAAACAGCCATACGGACTGAAAGATGAAGAAATCACTAACCAATTGGTTGAAGAATGGTTGGAATACTTTGCTTACAAAACGTCTGAATGTATTGATTTAGCGCGGACGAAACGAGGAGTTTGGAGGCTAAGACCAATTGATAATCAAGCTAAACTTTCCCCTCATGCATGCAAAGGGAGTGAGGGATCAGTGACAGCCAATATGGTTTGGGATCAGCTAGTTGGCTTTCTAGGGTTCTTGAGACTTCCTAAAATAAATGGGGGTTTTGGACTTCAAGTTTCAGAAGTCCAGACTTTAGCATGGTATGCGAATGCCCATGCAGTTCAGGCTTACTTAGAGTTTATTAAAAATCGTTCAGCTGGATTAAGGCATGGTACTCATAAACGCATTGCTGTAGGAGTCATTTCTTTGACGGCACCTGTCACTGGATACCTATGGCAACAAGCGGAATTCTTAGAAAAAATTCCAGAACACTTGCGACCTAAAATCAATAGTGATTGGGTTGCAATGTGCGCAAAAGCAAACGAGGTTGCAAGAAAATGGAAAACCTCATCTGTAGAGAAAAGTAGAAGGCCTGAGGAGCCTATTGCTCCTCTGCTAGCGCTTGAATACCCCCTAGAACCACTATTACGGGCCGTAAAACAACTCGATTGCGAGGCTGCTGCACAACCACAAGGGGGGATTGCACAAGCCAGGCTTAAGAGAGACGCCCTATTGCTCGCATTTTTGATTTCAAATCCTCTGCGAATGCTCAATCTACAAATTATGAAATGGTCGGAGGACGGCTCAAAGCACTTATACAAAACTGCTGATAACAAACTCCGAATACGTTTCAGCGGGAGTGAAATGAAGACTAAAAAACCTTATGACGTAAAAGTCGCTCAGTGGCTTGTCGGTCGAATACAGGAATATTTAGAAGACTACAGAGATGTCTTACTCGAAGGAGCCAGCAGTGATTATTTATTTATTTCTTTTACGAAAAAGGCTGAGAAAAAAATATGGGGAGGAATGAATAGCCATGTAGCAAAACTAACTAAAAGATTAATCCCGGAAACTCTAGGGTTTGGCCCACACGCAATCAGACATTTGGTAGCAACGGATTGGTTGCGCAAGTACTCAAATGACTACATCACTGTGGCTTGCCTACTTAACGACAAGTTAGAGACGGTTATAAATAACTATGCACACTTAAAACAAGATGACAGTTTTGAACGTTACGAAAGTTACATGCTGACTTTGATCAACGGTAGCGGACATCAAATATGAAACCACATCTCCAGTTACTAATCTTGAAAACTAATACAAAATAATAGAGTGCCATTAATAATTATTTAGCTGATTCGCCAAAGCGGTGACTATATTAGTCAGCACAAGTCACTAATAGAGTCAGTAAAAGAATAGTACGTATTGAATTTAATAACGTAACAACAATTTCGTAACATAACAGAAGAAAGGATTTACATATGGGAAGACCATTAAAAGTAACTTACGAACAAGTAGCAACTGCTGCTGAAAAGATGGTATCCGAAAACTTGATACCAACTAAGCGTAAAGTGCGTGACATCTTGAATGTCGGCAGTATGAATACAATATCTGATTTTTTTGATAAATGGGAAGATCAGAAAGAAGGTCGAATTCAGTCTATCGATGTCTTATTATCTCCTACTATAGCACATGCCATCAGCGATACTATTGCTCAAAGAGTTAGAGAAACTTCTTCGGTGATGGCGATGCAAATAGCTAATTTGGAGGAAGAGCTAAATAGTTTAGTTGTTGAACATATAGCCTATGAGGCTGATTTAGAATCTCAAAAAATCGAGAATACGGAACTGATTGAGAAAAATTTGATACTGAAAGGACGGGTTGGGCAATTAGACGAAGAAGCTGCAAGAATCAAAACCGAACTGATTGCGGAACGTAATGCGATGCAATTGTTGCATATTACGATAGCCAAGTCTGAACAACTATTGGAAAGTTTGCCTGGTATAAAAGCGCAGCTTGAAAATTCCAGATCTGAGTTATTTGAAAATCGCACACATGCGGCAAAACTTCACGAGTCTGCTGCAGTTGCATCTGCTAAGTTGGAGGCAGAGGTCACTCAACGCAAAAACAGTGAGGCACAATTAGTTGAAGCTGTCCGCCAACGCGAAGATGCTGAAAAGCGTGCATTTGCTGTTAGTGAGATTATGAATAAAGAACGAGTAACAGTTCAAGCATATCAGCTGAGAATCGATGCTAGCGTTCGAGAAATTGCCGCAGCAAATGATGATGCTAAAAATGCGCGCGCAGAAGCCAAAAAAGCTAGCGAAGAGGCAGCAGAAATGAGGGGGAAATTGGCATCAATGAAGACAATCAAGTAATAATTAAGCCTTACATGGTCATGTACTGCCAGCTTCGACCCTTTGTGCCGCGAGCACCTAAACATGTACCACCAAGAACAGGAAAATTTGATATACCGCATGCCACCTACTTTTCGATAATATGGTTGGTACCTACTTTCCTCAGAAAAAATTGGGGGTGCATACCCCCATAAACTGCGATCGAGCTAGAAGTGCCTAATTTACTAGCTTCATCTTTTACAGAGGAGTTACTCTCATAAGTCTGCATATCAACTAACTGTTAATTAGAATCTATACATATGTTACGAACGGCAGCTTTGTGGCAAGCTAAAATAAGGAGTTACGGGCAGGTCGCGACCCAATATGGAAGTCCAGCCTCTAAATATATTGAGTTGCTGATAAAACGATAAATCATCTATTGTCTTATCAGCCAAGCATCTTTATATAAAAGCTCTAGAATTTTACAGTTAACCCAACATTAACAGACCTACCCATTGCGTTAACAAGTACAGGTTGATTCATTCCCATCCCACTTGGGTCTGTCGCAACAGTTTTTAAATAATCTAAACCGCCCAATGGGTAGTTATAGTTCTTATCAAGTAAGTTCTCGATTCCTGCATCTAATCGGAATCTGTCATGGAATTTATAGTTTGTTCTGAAGTTAAGTAATGCATAGCCTGAAGTTTTCTGTTCATCCCGAACACTGTCTAACTTATCTTTAGCATCAACTACTACCAGCTCCAAACTATTACCCCATCCTCCTAATGTATGGTCAAGCGTGATGCGAGCATTGAGTGGCATGATGTTGTATAGGTTACTACCATCTTCATCCTTACCACGAACAAAGCTTAAAACAGCAGTAGTTCCCCATGATCCATTCAAATTTCCAAGATGCTTGGACATAGAAATGTCCGCGCCATAAAGATGGGCATCATGATTAACAAACTTAAGTGATTTTCGACCTATCATACTCATATTCATCATGTTGCTACTGTCATTAGGAACAACATTGATATAGTCATTTACAAAAGTGTAAAAAGGACTCAATTTGAAAATCCAATCACTTTGCTCACTATCATGAAGTTTAGCTGTTGCACGGAATGTATGCGCTACCTCTGGTTTAAGATCTATATTACCCACATAAGAATTCAAGTCGCCAAACCAGTTGTTCATTAAACCAGCCATCATTGCTTCATTTGACCATGTGTATCGCTCGTGCATATTGGGTGAGCGAGTTTTACGCGCATAGCCAAAATCGAAAATACTATTGGCATTTGCTTCGTATCGTGCTGCAGCTGTCAGATCAAGGTTGTGATCTACACGCTTATGATTTTTTGCATTAAATGCATCTGCATCATCTTTATAAACGCCTCCCACATCGTAGTAACCTTGGACATTTCCAGTATCCATGGTGACTCGTTCCAATCTGGCGCCTATGTTGGTTGACCAACCACCAGTCCATTTGGAATCGACTTCACCAAAGATAGCTAACCGATCTCGTTTACCATCTCTAATATTCCAAAAATCATTTGGGCCCATCATCATTGAACCAGGAATAGCAGGCCACCAATCGTCTAAGGTGTACTTGTGATATTCATGACCGATTTTAAGTTTGTTCGTTTCGAGGAAAGGAATTTCTGCTGAAAGTGAATAGCCTAGATCAACCGCTTTAGTATCCATCGGCATCTGACCTGGTTGCTTATCACTCAGCATATCCATCTTATGATTGACGCGTTGTCGATATGCGCGAGCCTCAAAAATACCCCAATCATAGTCACCTTTGTAATTCGCATTAAACGAAAGGCTTTTGTTGTTTGTCATATCCATGGCCTGATTTGCATAGGCTTGATATGGAATATCTTGCCAACCAACATTTAATCCAAACAAATGCTCTCCTGAACGAGTAGCTAATTTGATTAGATTGTTTTGAGATTTATATTCGGTTGAAGTAACTGTATTGCCATTTCCGTCTTTATAATTATTTGATTCGACAATGGAACCTAAGTACTGAGCACTAAAGTTCTCGGTTGCATAATTCAATTGCGTGTTTACGCCTCTAACATCCCCATTGCTGCGATAAAAGCCTGAGACACTTCCATTAAATATAGGTTTATTAGGGTCTGCAGCAAAAACTAGTGGCTTAGATTCAATGATGATACTGCCCGCTATACTGTCTCCACCTTTGCTGACAGGCGTCACACCAGCAATCACATCAATACTTTTAGTTGAGCTCGGATCTATATATGATAGTGCTGGATTCATATGGTTTGGGCAGGCTGAAGTGATTGTGACGCCATCAACTTTAATATTGATGCGGTCGTCAGCCAGTCCATCAATCACGGGTAAGCTAGAAACGCCACCACCTGTATAAAAACTGACTCCAGCAATGCCTTCAAGTAGCTGAGCACTATCATTGGTAAGTAGTCTGCGGTTGGCTAAATTGTCATCCGCTACTTTATCACCAGTTAATAAATTGCTTTTCAAACTAACTGCCGGCACTTTAATAGGCCGCAACTGAATTTCTATTTCTTCTGCATATGTATATTCGCTAAAAAAAAGACACGCCAGCATTAAGTTTATTTTTTTATATTTCATTGCAACTTCCCTAAGTCTTTATTAAATTCGATTTACAACTAATACTAGAAGGATCAACAGCTTCAGGTAACATTGCGGTTGTTCCTGATTTTTATCTCACTAGAAATTAGGTGCAATTTAGTTTAGTCGAAGTATATCTATTCGATAAAGCTGATGGAATGTGGCATATTGCCGCAGGCATTGAGGATTTTAAGGGGTAATCTCTAGTCAAATTAATTCTTACGTGTTGATAATCACACTAGCTCACTAAACTGAATCCATCGGGGAGAAAAATGCCGACCTGGGAACACATTTATTCTCAAATGTCACAATGCGCTGAATTGCATCAAACATGCTATTCTGGTTGCTATTTAACTCAAAAAAATCCTTAACACTGGGTAGCCATGAAGAATAACAGTCTTCGTAATTATCCTCAAACAACAGATAAATAGGAGCGTTTGCAGCACAGTTTTTAATGATTGCACCCATTTCAAAAAGTATGCTTCCAAAACTTTTTCGAAAACTAGCATCTATTGCTAATATGATGCAATCATAATTCCTAGCAATAACACTCCCACGTCCCATCATTGCATGCGTCGTTAGAGTATCGGTAAACCAGCCGGCATTCAAGAGTTTGGTTTCAGCTCTTTTAATCATTAGTTGATTGTCAGAAATCACTAACATCCTGCTGTTTGTCGGAATCTCTTTTGTAGCGATATCCATTTGACTATACTACCTGTTTAACACTAACAACTCTAAGCCGACGAGACTGTCCGTTGGGAAATGGCCAGTCGATAGTCTGCCCTTCTTTTAGACCCAATAACGCACTTCCTACCGGCGATAGCACGGAGATCTTCCCAGATTTCAAGTCAGCGCCTTCTGGAAAAGTCAGCTCTACCTCTCGACTTAGGCCATTACTTTCATCTAAATAGATTATACGTGCATTCATTCTTACTACGTCGGATGGCATCTGATCTGCCGGTACAACAACAGCTCTACTTAATTCATCCCCCAACAACTCGTCGCTAGCAAGTAAAGATAAGCGCGCATAGTCCTGGTCCGAAAGTACTAACTTCTCAATTTCCATAACAATACCCATAACATACAAAAGAAACGCCCAGCGATTACGTGGGCAAGGCTGAATAATAATGTGTATACATCTAATAAATAAGCCCATTCAATTGAACATAACTGTTTCCTCTAGAGATACAATTCAGATATGTATGATTTAAACCTAATGCTTATTTTTGCGCATGTTGTGAATGAACAGGGCTTTTCTGCCGCTGCAAGAAAGCTCGGCGTCTCCAGATCGTCAGTCAGCAAGGCTGTTGCCAAGCTTGAACATGGGCTAGGCGCAAGCTTGCTTAACCGAACTACAAGACACCTTAGTTTGACAGAGGTTGGCGCTGCTTATTTTGACTATTGCACCCGCATTAGCAACGAAGCTGATCAAGCGCACAAAATGATTGATAGCTTAAATGCACAACCACGCGGGGTACTTAAAGTTGCTGCATCGGTTGCTTTCGGAACTCTGCATATTGCGCCAGCAATAGGTGATTTTTTGCGCCGCTATCCAGATCTGGATATTGATATGACGATTACAGACCGTGTTGTTGATTTGGCGGAGGAAGGTTATGACGTCATCATCAGCATTACCCGTGATCTACCACAAGCATTAATTGCCAGAAAGCTAGCGCCTATACGTCGCAAACTATGTGCCACGCTAGATTACTTTAATGAGTTTGGCATACCAACAACACCTCAAGATTTGGTGAAACATAACTGTTTGGACTACATACATTCTGGTGATAAAGGCTTATGGCGTTTTCAGGGGCCTGACGGAGACGTTTCTGTACCGGTTTCAGGTAGGCTGCGTATCAACGATGACGAAGCGTTATCACAAGTAGTATTGAGCGGATTTGGTCTGGCGCTTTTGCCAACCTTTATCATTGGTAAAGATATTCAAGCAAAGCGCCTTAAATCGGCACTTTCAGAATACATTCCCATCGATCAATATGCTTACGCACTTTACTTGCCGAAACGAAATTTACCTTTGAAAATTCGAGCTTTAATTGATTTTCTTATAGAACGCTTCGGCAACGACCCATACTGGGATCAGGAATAAGTCACAAAAAAACGTTATTTTTAATAGTGATATTCTCGATTGATGCTTATTTGAAAGCATAACAACACAGATATGAAAATTACTACAGGCAAGTTTTCAACGCGACCCTGTACCGAGACTTATTTGCTTAACTTGTCCTAAAAGTAGACGAATTAGTCTAACTTACGAGTATTTCTATTGGGTCGATTTCATAAGTTAGCGCTGTCTGCTTTCAGACTTTAGAGCTTCCATAAATTATTATATAAAACAATATTACTCTCCAACTTAACGACTATAGAGTCGACTGTAAGGCAGGTGACAGCATAGGTGTTTATAGTGCACAGAACTTTAGAAACTTACATTTCACATTTAAATATCTCAACGACTGTCTCAACCTTAACATATCAATTGGACGCAATATGAAGCCTAAATTTAAAAAAGTATTAATGCATATATTTGGATTAATTTTTACTTGCTTAACTGCTGGCTGTTCTGAGCATCAAGATCCTATAACAATGAGCTATAAGGCTAAATTAACTAAAGAGCTTATTATAGATAACGCAAGATGTGACACGTTTAGTAAACAGCTTTTAATGCCAAATTTAGATGATACGGCTATTGAAAAAATCTATCATGATGCAATGGCAGCTAAATGTATTCAAAAAGACGTTTAGTCAACATTCAATTTATCGGTAGTGAAGTACTCCCTAGTTATTTTGATAGCGTTAAATGCTAGGTGATTTAAAGCAGGCAGTTACTCAAAAACCAACAAGATAAATTAATCTCAATAATCCTTTTAAAAGGCGCTTATACTTCACCCTAGCATTCAATGGATTTGAGATTGATGTGTTTGAGTTTAAATCTATTTGCTTATTTATCTATACCCGCATGCCTAAAAATTCCTGCCAGAAGTCTATGTGGAAATGTTGCTAATGAATGTAGCCGACAAATAATGAGTTTATGTATGCCGTTTAAATAAGCGTTGATTAAAGCGATATGAGAGTAAGTCAGGTATGTAAGTCGCGAGTACCAACAATGCAGCGATCATTAAAAATATCCAACGCACTGAATATGCCGTTACAAACTTAGCTGCTGGCGTTTGTGCTTGCACAAAATCATAAAATTCAGGTTTATCAACTGCCTCTATGTATTGACCTTTGATTTCTCTCGTCATGTCTTTCAGGTGATCAACATCTAACTTTGATAAAAATCGGTCAAACTCAGCATAAGCTACTGGAGGATCTGGGTCATCCAAACTTGCATCATTATACATAATGCCACCGCCAGCGCTTTCTGCCGCGGCATCTGTTCCCCAATAGCCCACCCATTTATTATTGGCGTTAAAACGTTTAATCGGCGCTGGTTCGTGACCCCCAACCCCAACAAAAATCACATTTTTGCCAATGCGCACATCACTAATATCAAGCTTATTAATACCATTGGCTTTAGGTGCTTCGTCACCATCAGTAAAAAATAACATTTGTGCTGGAATATTCAAGTACTCAAATATGCCTTCAGCTGACTTCACGCCAAAGGTTATACGGCTATCACCCTTCCAAGCCATGCGCCATTCTAAGTGGTCTATAGTGTCATTAATAATGTCAAAATTTGAACAGATTTCTAGTGGCATAAATAATAATGCTACGCTTTCCCCTGCGAATACGCCCACGCTCACATAAGTGCCACAGGGTGAAGTTTTCACTACTTGCTTCATCAAATGTTGCGCGTAGTCTAAGCGGCTAACAACTTGGTTATTCACCTTTACGTCTTCCGCATTCATACTTTGTGACACATCTGCAAGTAGCAAGTAGTTGTGCACTTCTTGTTTGAGTTGAATCTCAGGCTTAATCAAAGCCATCAACAAAAATACGAGTGCTGTTGCCAATAGTGCCGTTTCGTAGTTTTCTTTTAAGGCTGTAAAGATTTTTTTCATGGCAAACCTTGTGGCAAATTACTAATTTCCATGCCTGATTGTTCTTTAGCTACAGCTTTAAGATTCGTGGGAATCACTGAAAGCAACAGGCTAAGGTTAAATTTTGCCGCTTGAAAAGTAGGATCTAGCTTGAGAGCTTGCTCGTAAGCAGACTTTGCTTGTTGGAAAGCGTAAAGCGCATCTTCATGAATAGTGCCATCAGTACCCACTAGTCGTTGCAAACCTGTGCGAAACAAGTTATTAGCAATGTTAAATTGAATTTTAGCTTTTTGAGCTGCACTTACTTCAAACACACTTTCTTGCTGCTTCTTAGGAGCTTCAAGCAGTTGACCAAACCCCTGCACTGCAATCTTAAAATTGCCGGCTTTACCTTGCCAATACGCATCAGCAAACTTTTTATGAAACGGGTAGCTTTCATCATTCACTACTTCTCCCGTCAGCAGTGCACGATTCACTTTGCCTATTTTATGGGTTTGAAACGCCTCATAAGTCGTGCCAACTAAGCCTACCAATAGTAATAAGCCTAGCAATTGATTTTTATGGTTAATTTTATGTTTCATTCATGCACCCTCAAATTCTTAATAACCAAAATCATGACGCCGAATATCAAAGCTAAAGTGATAAATAATCTTGAATAGTCATATCCAGCGATCATTTCTGAGTACTTAATAGCTTTCTTCTCGCTGACATCAATATCTTTAATGGCGGATTGCAAAGTTTCAGGATTATCGGCCTCGTATGCTTTGTATTTAAGTCCTAGCGATTGGAAGTACTTATGTAACACTATCGAGTTAGGAACACGGTCTTCTGCATACACTTCTTTGGAGTAAATGCTAGGCTCTCCTGGCTCGCGTAGCATAATCCAGTAGATGCTTAATTTGCGACTTTTCAGGCGCTGACTCAATAAAAATTTAACGCGCGGACTTAACTTACCGGCACCATCTGACAGTAAAATGATGGCGCGCGAACCTGAACTCTCAATTTTATCAAACAAGCCAACACCCTCAGTTAAGCCTGCTCCAATGTTGGTTTGACTGAGTGATGGACTGGTGGCTGCGTCAATCGCAGAGTGGATGGCATCGCGATTGGTGGTGATTTTAATGCCGTACAAAGCTGCGTTGGTAAAACCTACCACGCCCGTCATGTCATCAGGTCGAGAGTCAACAAATTGCGTAATCAATCTGCGCGCAGCATCTGATTTAATTTCTGCCGCATGCCCTGAAGTATCGCCTGCAAATGGGTGGTCCATGCTCACGCTGCGATCAATCACCATTACAATTTGCGCACCTTTACCTTTGCGCTGTAATTTTTCATCATGCCCACGAGGGGACGTTAATGCGATAACAATGCTTGCAAGCAACAGAGCTGCGATGACTTTAACAGCTAGATTTACTCGGTCTGAGAATTGGTCTTCAGGCATCAATTCCAGCCAAGTGTAAACCTTGCCTTGATGACTTTTAAGCCAAAACGGAAGCAGCGCGATGGGCAATAACGCAAATGCCCATGGGTTTAGAATTTCCATTAAACGCCTCGCTCGCAGTCTCGCAATTGTTTGCTTAAACTGACTAAGTTTTCAATGGCTTTTGCGCTATCACGCGCATCAACTGAATATAAAGATTGGTTTGAGTAATTAAAAAACCGCTCAATTTCATCCTTCATTTTGCTAAAACTTGGACGTAAGGTTAAAAAATGCTCAATATCGCGCGCAAAAATATTTGCACCGTAATGCTTGTTAAATGCTTGGTGCACATATACCAATGCCTCCTTTTCTTCTGCCTGTGTTTTAGGCACAGTGTTTTTAGCTAAAAGTTTAACTTGTCTATGAGCTTTTGCAAAGGCACCACCCATAAACGGCAGCCAATTAGCATCGGCGTTGACATAAAGCAAGGCGAGCAGGCTAGCAACTAACATGCTCAAAAACAGCATCAACCGTGTTTTGTGCGCACTAGTCTCAACGAGTGGAGGTTTAAAATCTGGTTGTATATTTTTTGCCGCTACATCGGTATCACCCTTCACTAAAGGCGCAAACCAAAATCCCCATGCTGGCAGCTCCATTGTTTTGGCACTGCCAGTTAATACAAATTTTGCTGATGGTAATTCCATCACTGTTGGTGTGTTGGCGTTGGCAAACGCTTGATAACTTAAATTGACTGTATAAATCGTTTTAGATTTTTGTTGATCTGTTTCAACATTCACCTCAACTAATTCAATACCTCTATCTTTAGCACCTTTTTTAGGGAAAGCGCTTGCGTCAAATTGATAAGGCGCAGGCACTTCTAGCACAACTTTCCGACTTAATTTATCGCCAATATGCACGTTGTAGCTTGCGCCTGGGTTAGTGATGGAGACTACTTTTGGCTTGGCTACGCTAACTTCCGCATTTGTAGCCATGGCTACAAATGCGTTCAAACTTAGGCTCGCCGCCAATAGGCAAGCCAATATTTGTGCGGGGTGAGTAATTTTTGCAATGAGTTTTTTCATAGATTTATGTTTATAAATTCGTATTTTGTTCGAAATAATGAGTCATGGTTTCTGACTTGTAATCTGCATGCATAAAAAGCGCTGGGCTATCAAACTTTAAGAACAATGCTTCTAGTGCGTGCCTGCGCTCATTAAATGCGGTGATGAATTTTGCTCTGACTTCATATCTAAAGAATATCGTACGGTTCAAGCCGGTTTCAGGGTCTATCATGGTGCTAAAACCAAATTTAGGCAGCTTTTTGTACTCCTCATCATCCCAAAGCACTAATGGAATCACTTGATGCGCAGACATAGCAGTGAGTGTTTGCTCAATCACGCTCAGTGGCATGTGGAAATCTGAAATCCAGAATACCAAGCCGCGGCTTTGCCCTAAAAAATTTGGCACATCAGTCACGCCTTCAGCACCAACGTGCATGGTGCGATAGTCATGCAGTTGCGCAATCGTTTCTTTTGATTGATGCAAATTGCGACTTAAAGGTAGCGTGTAGTCTTCGAGCACGTGGCTGTTGTAGCCAATAAAACTGAATAAATCACCCATATGATAGGCACTGTTCGCGACGGCAGTTGCGACTTCTATGGCTTTATCTAACTTCCGCTGCTTACCTTTAAACTGCATGGAGCTGGATAAGTCGCAAATGGCATATATCGGCGTGGTGCTTTCCTGATTAAACTGCCGCACCTGAACTTGTTCAAACGGGTCACGCAACGTTTCCCTAATATCCATGCGCCTTGCATCGGGGTAATCAACCAAATTTACATTGCCGCGATAATCTAAGCCAAGTCCTCTTTGCGTACCTCGATGGCTCCCTAATTGTATGCTCGCTGACTTCCATGAGATAACGTACTCAAAGGGTTTTGCATAAGCTGGATCCGCTGCATTGCGTATAGATAAACTCATTCGTTAGCCTTATTGTCTATGGACTAAATGGTTTAAGCAGCTTTGCTAAAAGTAGGACTAGGCACGGCCACCGTATTCATGATATTGGCCGTTAGTTCTCTTGCCAGTGCGGTTCTACGATTTTCATACATTGAGTTAAATACCAGGCGATGTGAAATAACTTCATGGAATACCGCATGTATATCTTCAGGGAACATGCTGTCTCGACCATTTAGCCATGCATTTACACGTGCTGCTTTAAGTAACATACCCATACCGCGTGGGCTAGCACCAGTTTGAATCACACGAGTCACATCTACACTTTCCATTTTTACACCAAATTTTTCAGGGTGCTGCGTCGCATCCCACAAATCCAAGGCATATTCTTGCAATACGTCGCTTGATTTGATGTGGCTTTGCAATTGATCAGAGAAGGCATTTAGTTGGTCAAACTGTAGAATGTTGTTTTCAACTTGCTGCGTTAGCTTTTCCGCATGTTGGAATTTGGTATTAAACATCAAAGACTTCCTTAATTCGCGATCTGTTGGAATTTCAATCGGAATTTCCATCATAAAGCGGTCACGTGCCGCTGAAGGAATTTCAAAAGTCTCATTTTTTTCCACTTGGTTACGGTCCGCAAACACAATCATGTGCGGCATACGATATTCTTTTTTGAACGCACTTAAATGGCGTTCAGCCATTACGCGCAGCATTAATGCGTGAACTTGTGGTCTTGCGCGGTTGATTTCGTTAAAAAAGAACACCGACAAGTTCTCACCTGCGCGTAACAAAGGGCCTTCATCAATTTGTGGGCGGCCATCTGGCCCCAGAAAAGTGTGATAAATTAAATCGTTTGGCATTAAATCAACCGTGCCTTCGATTCGTTCATACGCACCACCTATGCCCCGCGCAATAGCTTGAAGCAATGTGGTTTTACCAACGCCTACGCCACCATCAAGCAACACATGTCCACGTGCAAAAATAGCAATATTCATGAGGCGAATTGCTTTATCTTGACCAACGATAACTTTTTTGACTTCATTTTCAAGCTTTAATGCGTGGCTGCGCCAGTCCATTAGTTGAGCATCAAGTGGTGGTGACATAAAATTCCTTTGTTTATCTTTAGCCGTTTTAAGGATGAATAAGGGTAATCTGTGTGCAGTATCACTCGCTTTAAAGCAACGGCTTACTGCTTGCAACAAATCGTTACAGCAATGTAACAGAGTGTAATTACATCTCAGGCATCCAGATTGAACAATTCTAGTGGTCCAGTAAATTTTAATGAGATAATGATCTCTAGTAGTCCAGAAATATTAAGAGGTAATAACAATTGCTACGCTCATGGGATCTCAACTTACACATCACCAAATCATCAGGCTTGGTGGTCTATTTGCAAATTGCACAACAAATCATTGATGAAATTCAACGTGGACGCTTAGTTCCGTCCGCAGCCATGCCAGGCTCACGAGAGCTTGCCGAAAGTCTCAAAGTAAACAGAAAAACCGTTGTACTAGCTTACGATGAGCTGATTGCACAGGGCTGGCTCACCACAGAAAGTCGACGTGGTACGTTTGTATCCGCCAAGCTTCCGCATTTTTCACCGCCAGACCATACCAATAAACCTGTGAAGCAGCGCTCAAGAGAGACGCCTGAACCTGCGCTTGAAAAATATGCTCTAACCATTGAAACAGAAGATATTACGTATGCAATTGACTTCAATGACGGTATTCCAGATAGCCGATTAATCCCCTTTGAGACGCTTTCAAAAGCTTTTCGTCATGCTCTTATTGCTCCTGTAAGAAGCAATAGGCTCGGTTATGGCGACCCTAAAGGAATGCTGAGTTTACGCAATGCCATTGCGGATATGCTGAATATGGAGCGGGGGTTAAGTGTAGACATAGATAATATTTGTATTGCTCGTGGTAGCCAAATGGGAATATTTTTAGCCGCACGCGTTTTGGTTAAACCTAGTGAATATGTGGTTGTTGAAAACCTTAGTTATCCGCCAGCTCGTGAAGCTTTTAGATCATGCGGTGCAAAAATCCTTACTGTGGGCTTAGATGAACATGGCATCAACGTGAATGAACTCGAAGAGTTATGCAAAAAATATCTGATTAGTGCTATATATGTCACACCTCACCATCAGTTCCCTACCACAGTCATGATGTCCGCAGAGCGAAGATTAAAACTGTTAATGCTAGCGGAACAATATGATTTCGTTATTGTTGAAGATGACTATGACCATGAATTTCATTTCCATCATCACCCAGTGTTTCCACTTGCAAGTACCAACCATGCAAACAGGGTAATTTATGTAGGCTCACTTTCAAAAGTCCTTGCACCTGGCCTAAGGGTTGGCTACTTAGTAGCATCCAAAGAAATGATTAATCAATGCGCATCTGAAGTGATGCTTATAGATAGGCAAGGTAATTCTGTTACGGAGCTTGCTGTAGCTGCATTAATGGAATCAGGTGAGATTAAGCGCCACATTCGCAGAACATTAAAAGTTTACAACGAGCGCCGCAATATTTTAATAGATTTGCTTCAAAACGAACTGGGCCAATTTGTGGATTTTGATTCCCCTAATGGCGGTTTAGCTATTTGGCTTCGTTTGAATGACGGTATTGATATTAACAACTTAGTTCAAAAGGCACTACTTGAAAAAGTTCGCATTCTTCCAGGATCACTTTTTTCAGAATCTCTTGCCAATGTCAATGGTATTAGACTTGGTTTTGGTAGTCTAAATGCGACAGAGCTTGCTACGGGGATACAGCGACTTAAACGTTCATTTAATGCATAGAGGTTCAATTCTATAAATTATGTGTTGCTGCTTTTGGCAAAAAGTACTCATTGACGTTTCAAAACTATATGACTGCTTTGTTATGTCATATCTAGCTGACGAATGACTCAAAAGGACCCTAAGACCTCAAGTTAAAAGTCTCTTTCGAGGAAGAATTAAAACAGTTTGTAGTAAATCAGCCAATTCGAGCATGGTAGTTAGTTATGCAAATTTACATCCGTTAATAGCAAACTGTAAATAATTCCAATAAGTAAATTTTGTAACGTCTACATATTGAATTAACGACAGTCAGCTAAGGACCCGAAAGGGTGTTGCGCCGGATGCATCAAGCCAAGCTAAAATCCATACGCGGCTATATGCGTCCAAGATATAAGTCAGGCAAGCCATCAATCGCAGCTCCTAATCGTCTACAACAACAGTTCATTTTCAACCAGCGATGTAGCTTGGGTGACGGATATCACCCATGTGAGTACTTATGAACGTTGATTACACATCACTATCCTATAAACAGGTGTAATACATTTTGCTTATTAATAATGTTGTGATACAGTTAAGATGTATAGTTGATATATCTTTAATTTATGTCCATGTAAACTTCAATAGTCCTTTCATCACTTAAAGAATCTATTCGAGAAGATTTGTTGCAAAGCACCGAACTAGAAGTTGGTGAAAATATTGTTGATCTAAGATCGGTATATTGAGATTGAGAAAATAACACAATAGTTACCCTCACATGAATCTCTTCGATATACCTGCTCGAAGCACGTATTTGGAAATACAAGAAGAAGGCAATGTTACTTAACCGCATTACACACCATTGATACATCTTAGAAACGAGAACCAGTCTAACCGACATCAGCATATCAAAAATCGCTATCAAAGCAAAATAGTTAGAATAATTGGAGGCTCTTTGACAACCTATGTGATAAGAACATCTATTTCAGGTTAATGAAAAGCCTTAAGTGTAAAGCCGGACAATATCGAGGTGAACCTAACACGATACTTCATAGTGTCTATTACAAAAAGTAAAAAATTATGGACAAAGACAACATCAAAAAATCGCTTTCCCAATTTGCAGTTTTTAAGGAATTGAGTGATTTACAGATTGAAACGCTTTCTGAGTATTGCAATATACTTAGTATAGTTAGCGGTAGTTTTGTTTTTAGTCGGGGAGGTTCGGCAGAAGGTCTTTATATATTGCTAACAGGGCAAATCAAGCTTACTGTAGCTTCACCTCAAGGGATGGTTAAAGTTTTTAGTATAGTAACTACTGGTGAAAGTTTTGGCGAAACAGGTCTATTTCTAGAACATCAACTTCCATTCGATGCAGAGGCGACAGTTAATTCGCAAGTTTTACTTGTGCCTCAATGCATCATGCATTCATTATTGGACAGCAATGCAAATGTAGCACGCAAGATGCAAGAAACATTATCGATTAGCTTGCACCAAATGATTCATCATATTGAAATGCTGTCGTTTAAAACTGCTGTTCATCGCTTCATTGATTATCTTCTTCAAATTATTGCTAATTCAGCAATTGCTGACTGCGTCCTATTACCAACTAAAAAAGGAACAATTGCTTCAATTTTAAATATCACCCCAGAGACTTTGTCCCGTTGTATAAAAGAATTACAGACAAATGAACTAATTGAAGTTAATGGTGACCGTATTACAATCAAAGACTTTTTCAAGTTACGTAAATTTAAGATGGATATTATTTAATAAGCTATCTGACAAAGAGTTTTTTCATTATTCAGCCCGATGACGCTATCGATTTAAAAGTAAAACAAGATCCTAGCGCGTCGTTTGCATACAGAACCTTACATGGTCATGACTGCCAGCTTCGATCCTTTGTGCCGCGAGTACCTAAACATGTACCACCAAGAACAGGAAAATTTCATATACCGCCTGCCACTTACTTTCGATAACATGATTGGCACCCACTTTCCTAAAAAAAATTGGGGTGCATAACTTCTGCACCTCCCTCCATTAGATTCATTTTTTGCACGCTGCAGGTGTTAGACTCTAATACTGCCTTGGCTTGATTCAGTTTAGAAATCAAGCCAATTTTATTATACGAGAACCTACACTCTGTAAGGGGTGCGCTTCCGCCATAATGGATACAGTACTTAACAATCCTATAAAAACGGCGATTACAGAGATAGAAATCAATCGAGAGTTTGCTGAAAAATCACTTCGTGAATCAATCATGCTAATTCCATATTTATTCATTAATTAGTGGAATCGGAAATACGGTCTTTAATGACTGCAGCTCTATCCTGTGCAACTCTGCTAAATGAGTCAATAGCAACTCCCCTTTTTCAAGTAAAAAAATTTCCACCTGACGTTTATCAAATTTACTTTGACGACGTTGAACCAGTTGGTTGGCTTCACACCTTGAGATCAATGCAACTACACCATGCTGCCTTGCCTGCAAACGCTCTGCTAGTTCACCCACCGTTGCATAATTTCGCCCTGGATAACCCTTTATATGCAGCAAGAGGAGATATTGCAGAGGCGTGATGCCATGCTTTTGCACGATATTTTCTGAAAATCGCTCAAATCGTCTTATCTGAAATCGAAATTCGGATAATGCTTCGAATTCGCTTTTTGTGAGGACGTCATTTTTGGATGTGTTCATTAATTCAATATTAATCTGAATGGACGGATTAAATTATATCACGTTATGATATAATTTAATCCAGTGATTGATTTGAATGCTTGCATACTTCCCCTTCACTCAAGATTTTTAAAGTATGTATGAGTTTTTATTCCCTACCATCTCCGAACTTTGAACTAGCTTCATCACGTATTAGGATTTATATATGTCACGTCATATCACCTGCTTGCTGATTGCGAGCTTATTATCTGTAATTTCTACTCAGGCAACTGCCGCCAACATAGCCCAAATCTTGGCAAGACCATATGTGAAAGCCAATAATTATGTTTTGATTGACCCAAAATCAGGGCAGACATTAATTGCTCAAGCCGCGGACCAACCTGTACCTCCTGCTAGCTTGACCAAACTAATGACGGCATATCTGACGTTTATGGCTTTAAAACAAGGACAACTTAAGCTAGATCAGCAAGCCGCCGTGAGTGTTGAAGCTTGGAAAGCTGGTGGGTCAACGATGTTTCTTCGGCCCGGGTTAGCTGTCAACGTCGATCAATTAATTCAAGGCCTTGTAGTCGTATCCGGAAATGATGCAGCGATTGTACTGGCTCAAACTATAGCGGGTAATACCTCTAGTTTTGTACAACTCATGAATCTTACGGCAAAACACTTAAACATGAATCAAAGCCACTTTGACAGTGTAAATGGATTGCCCACGCCCACCCATTTGATCAGTGCAGGTGATATCGCTTTGTTAACCAGGGAAATCATGCGGCAATTTCCTCAGTATCTGCATTATTTCGGGGAACATACGTTTACTTACAATAAGATCACACAGCCTAACTGGAATCCATTGATCTTTACCGATAGTACAATCACTGGCATGAAAACCGGGCACACAGATGAAGCTGGGTATTGCCTAGTAGCAACGGCAATGCGTATGGATAGAAGCTTGGTCGTTGTAACATTGGGCTCTCCAACACGAGGCGATAGTGCTAGCGCAGCTGAAGCACTTTTAGATTTTGGTTATCGTTTTTTT